>SAMEA3387500__coassemble_626_pt1 | contig 153225 bp, 132 predicted proteins | sample SAMEA3387500__metabat2_low_PE_011 | metagenome-assembled genome bin SAMEA3387500 (sample SAMEA3387500) | Felis catus | biome: Faeces | place: United Kingdom | collected 2012
CATAAGGACTGCACTGACCGTCTCAGTCAGCTCAATCCGGGACTGGCATGTGAAGTGAGACAGGTTCTGGATGTGAACAAGCAGGAGCGGCATATCAGAGGCGGACTCGCTACAAGAGAAAAATATTTACATCAGCATTAACAAAAATGGCTGCTGTCGGATATGACAGTAGCTTTTTTGATACATTTTCTGTATAATAAATCCAGATATTTCAGGATATTTTGTATATACATAAGGAGAACAAGAAGATGGCATTAATGGAAGTGAACTTCTTTTCAAAAGCACTGATGCGTCCGGTAACGATGAATGTAATCCTGCCGGTTGATAAAGTGTTTTTTGGAGAAGAAACAGAAGAAGAGAACAAACCGTTTAAGACTTTGTATCTGCTTCACGGAGTAATGGGAAATTACACAGACTGGGTAACAGGAACATGTATTAAGCGATGGGCAGAAGAAAAGAATCTGGCAGTAGTTATGCCTTCCGGAGCAAATATGTTCTATATGGATCATCCGAATGCAAATGAAAACTACAGTGAATTTATCGGAAAAGAACTTGTAAAGATCACACGAAGAATGTTCCCGTTATCCCACAAAAAAGAAGATACATTTATCGCAGGGTTATCTATGGGAGGATACGGTGCAATCCGAAATGGTCTGAAATACCATGATACATTCGGATATATCGCAGGCCTTTCGTCAGCCATGATACTTGAAAAAATGGGGACAGCAGATGACAGTTCTCCTATGTTCTTTGAGAAAAAAAGTTTTCTGGAGAGTGTATTTGGAGATCTGTCCCGGATCAAAGACTGTGAGATCAATCCGGAATGGATTGCCGAAAATATGAAAAAAGATGGAATCCCATTTCCGCATATGTACCTTGCCTGTGGACTGGATGATCCGCTTCTTCCTCCGAACCGTAAGTTCAGAGATACCATGCAGAAACTGGGTGTGGATGTAACTTACGAGGAAGGTCCGGGAGCACATGAGTGGGATTTCTGGAACCGTTATATTAAGAAAGTACTGGACTGGCTGCCACTTGATAAGGACAGTAAAGAAGGGATGAACAGCGGGAATGTAGGACTGTAAAAGAGAGAGTCGCAACAGATGGATATGAAATCTGTTGTGGCTCTTTTTATTTCTGTTGCAGGAAATTACTCCGTAATGTTTCTGTAACAGAATAAAGTTATATGGGCAGGACTCCTTCTTATAAGTTACTGTTCACTCCGTTCACAGAAACTTAGCCAAAATTCATTCCAGATTGCCTGCGGCAATGGAATTTTGGCTTGTATGTCTCGGGATTTTGGTATATTCATGCCAAAACACCTCGCGGGATAGTGGTATGTGAACAGTAACTCTTATACAAAATTATCATAGCAATTTTGCAGAAAATATATTGAATATCAGACAGAAGTTGTGTATAATGAAAAAGCAAAATAAAGTATATTATTTTAGAAAGAAATAAAATAAAAATCTGAAATCATAAACTATGGAGGTAAAAATGACTAAACTTGTAATTAATCCATCAAAGAAACAGAGCAAAATCAACAAAGAGATCTATGGGCATTTCTCAGAGCATCTGGGAAGATGTATCTACGAAGGAATCTATGTAGGTGAGGATTCCCCGATTCCGAACAAGAACGGAATGCGTACAGACGTAGTAGAAGCACTGAAGCATATCAGGATTCCGGTACTTCGCTGGCCGGGCGGATGTTTCGCAGATGAATACCACTGGAAAGACGGTATCGGACCAAAGGAAACACGTAAAAAAATGATCAACACACACTGGGGCGGTGTGGTAGAGGATAACAGCTTTGGTACACATGAATTTTTTGAACTCTGTGAGCAGCTTGGCTGCGAAGCTTATGTTAATGGTAACCTGGGAAGCGGAACAGTTCAGGAAATGTCTGAATGGGTAGAATATATCACATTCGAGGGTGTTTCTCCGATGGCTGACCTCCGTAAGAAAAACGGACATGAGAAACCATGGAAACTGGATTTCTTTGGAGTTGGAAATGAAAACTGGGGATGCGGCGGAAATATGAATCCTGACTTCTATGCAAATGAATACCGCCGTTATCAGACTTATGTCCGCAATTATCATCCGGATCACCCAATCCACAAAGTCTGTTGCGGCGCCAATGTAGATGATTATGAGTGGACTTCCGAAGTATTAAAAACTACACATAATCATTGCCTGAAAGAACTTCACGGAAATATGGATGGTCTTTCTCTTCATTATTATGTACATCCGGAAGGATGGGAGATCAAGGGAAGTGCTACAGATTTTGATGATAAGGTATGGTATAAGAGTCTGAATAAAGCGCTCTTTATGGAAACTTTGATCGAGCGTCACGGACATATCATGGACGAATATGATCCAGAGAAAAAAATCGGCATGATCGTTGATGAATGGGGCGCATGGTACACAGTAGAACCAGGAACAAACCCGGGATTCCTGTATCAGCAGAACACAATGAGAGATGCCCTGATCGCAGGTATCACTTTGAATATCTTTAACAAACACAGCGACAGAGTAAAGATGGCGAACCTTGCACAGATCGTAAATGTGCTTCAGTCTGTGATTCTTACTGACGGTGCTGATATGATTCTGACACCAACTTATCATGTATTTGATATGTATAAATATCATCAGGATGCAATGCTTGTAGACAGTTTTGTTGAAACAGAAACTATTGGTGTGGAAGACGAATGGCAGGTACCGAACCTGACAGAATCCGTATCTGTAGCAGAAGACGGAGCTGTACATATCACACTGACAAACCTGTCTCTGGATAAAGATTATGAAATCAGAACTATCCTTACAGATTACCAGGTAAATGAAGTTAAAGGTGAGATTGTACACGGTGAAATGCACGAAATGAACACCTTCGAAACACCGGATCAGGTTCGTGTAAAAGAATTTAACGAAGTGGAAAAAACAGCAGAGGGAATTAAATTTACAATTCCTAAATGCAGTGTTCTCCATCTGGAAGTAAGATAATTACAGTATTTATAAACAGATAAAATGAAAGATTAATAAACTTTACGAATTCACAGAAAATGCCGCTTCTGACAAAACAGGAAGGTATTTTCTGTGAACATTTATAATGGAAACAAAAAGGAGACTAAGGTATGAACGGGAAGCTGCGTGTGTGCAGGAAATGTCTGCCCGGACAGAAGAATGAAGAAGCTTTTTATGAGGATCTGTCACGCTATATTCAGCGTATGGATGAAGAGCTGAAAGTAGATCAGCAGACCTATGAGAAAAGGCTTGGTATATGCAGCTCCTGTGAACGATTAATGAGTGGGATGTGCAGGCTCTGCGGATGCTTTGTGGAACTGCGGGCTGTACAGAAGGTGCGAAAATGTCCGGATCTGCCGGCAAAATGGGAGGCGCAGAAATGAAAGAAGGTTTAAAGAGCAGTTTGCTGAATAAGGTAAAAATAACGGATAAATTCTGGCGAGGATATCAGGAACTGGTAATGGATACAGTAATTCCTTATCAGGAGAAAATATTAAATGATGAGATTCCGGGAGTGGAAAAGAGCCATGCATTGGCAAACTTCCGTATTGCAGCGGGACTGGAAGAGGGTGAATTTTACGGAATGGTTTTCCAGGACAGTGATGTTGCCAAATGGCTGGAAGGTGTAGCGTATGCACTGGAAGTCCGACCGGATGCTGAGCTGGAAGAACGTGCAGATAAGGTTATTGAAACCATTGAAAAAGCGCAGCAGGATGACGGTTATCTGAATACTTTTTTCACGATCAAAGAGCCGGAACACCGTTGGCAGAACTTACAGGAATGCCATGAATTATACTGTGCCGGACATATGATGGAAGCAGCGGCGGCTTACTATGAGGTGACTGGAAAAGACCGTCTGCTTCATGTAATGGAACGCATGGCAGAACATATCGGGAAACGTTTTGGAACAGAAGAAGGTAAAGAACCGGGCATTCCGGGACATCAGGAAATCGAGCTGGGACTTCTGCGTCTCTATGAAGTAACCGGAAAAGAAAATTACAAAGACCTTGCCAGATATTTCATTGAACAGCGTGGAAAAGATCCGGATTACTTTGTCAAAGAGAGGAAAAAAAGAGGCTGGGTTCACTTTGATATGGATGTGCATAACAGAGAATATAACCAGGCACATGCTACTGTCTATGAGCAGAAAGAAGCTGTAGGACACAGTGTCCGTGCAGTTTACATGTATACTGCCATGGCAGAACTGGCTTCTCTTTACAAAGATGAAAAACTCTATCAGGCATGCTGTGATCTCTGGGAGAACATGACTCAGAAGAGAATGTATATCACCGGAGGAATCGGCAGTACCGTAGACGGCGAGGCATTTACCGTTGATTATGATCTGCCGAATGACACCGTTTATGCGGAAACCTGTGCATCCATCGGGCTGGTATTTTTTGCAAGAAAGATGCTTGATAATGTGATGGATGGACGCTATGCAGATGTGATGGAACGAGCACTTTATAATGGAATCATCAGCGGAATGCAGCTTGACGGAAAGAGATTTTTCTATGTAAATCCACTGGAAACAGAACCTGGAGTCAGCGGAAAATTATATGGATATAAGCATGTTCTGCCGGAACGTCCGGGCTGGTATACATGTGCATGTTGTCCTCCCAATGTAGTGCGTCTGCTGATGTCTCTTGGCAAATATCTGTGGAGTGAGACTGAAGAGGGAGTTTATTCTCATATCCCGGCAGGCACAGAAGCACACTTTGATAAGATGGATGTAACTGTAGAAAGCAACTATCCGTGGGATGGCAGAGTGATCTATCATATAACCGGAAAAACAGAGGAAGAGACTATCCTGGGAATCCATATCCCATCCTGGGTACGCCCGGGTTCTGTTCAGGTACGTATAAATGGAAAAATGAAGGATATCACAGCAGATGTGGAAAAAGGATATCTGATCCTTAAGAGAGTGTGGGAAAATGATGAAGTAGAACTTGTTTTTCCGATGAAGATCCGCAAGATTTATGCAAACCTTAAAGTAAGGGAAGATGCCGGCTGTGTAGCATTTATGCGCGGACCGATCGTTTATTGTTTCGAGGGTGTGGACAATCCGGGCCTGCTTCAGTCTTACCACATCTTTGAAGATGCAAAGATGGAAGAGGAAGTCTGCAAAGAAGGCCTGCTGGAAGGCTGCGTCCTGCTTAAGATCAAAGCACGTAAGCTGGAAACAGTGGGAGATTCTCTGTACAGTGATATTGCACCGGTGAGAATGCTGACAACACTGACAGCAGTGCCGTATTACACATGGGGCAACCGCGGAGAAAATCAGATGAGAGTCTGGATGCGCGGAGAATAACCGGAGAATCAGAGGAAATATAAAACAAAAGCAAGGAACTATGTGGCAAAACACATCGGTTCCTTGCTTTTTGCTGTTTTCAGATATTCTGTAAAATTATACATTTGGAGTATAATGCACTTTCACATTAATATCCTGATTATAGTTTCCGAAATCTTTTCCGAAGAGTGTCAGACCGCCAATATTCTGAGATGGTTCATCCACCTGGAAACGGAATACCATATCATCCTGAGAGGTAAAAGTGAGCTGCTGTGTATTCACATCAGAGATCTTTAATCCATCGATAAAAGTACCGTGACGGTCAATGACAAGCATCTTCAGAAGACCATACTGATTCCAGTTCGGGAACCACCAGTCGGGAGTGAACATACCGTGGACATCACCGAAATCTCCGGGGCTTGTCCAGGTTCCGACCTTTGTATTATTCAGGAAAAAGGAAATATCAGAAGGCCAGTCACTGTTGACTCCGGGAGCTTCTGAACTGATTTCAAAGGAGAGTGTCAGCCGGTCAATCTTCTGTCCTGGAGGCAGCATATTTGGAATGCGGTAATCAATAAATCCCCGTCCAAACCATAAAATCTTTGCATCTACATGGCTCGGATGAGCAAAATAACGAGGATCATCTACCTCACCGATGAGATTATCGGTAGTAGACAGCCCACAGGTTGGATAGACAGAATAATTAAAGTAGTTGCCGATCGGAATGTCAATAGAGTAACTGTCCTCAGCCGGGCTGTCATTGTTAGAGGCAATATCAACCAGGATCTTGTCAACATTAATGCGACAGACCTTCTGGTTTCCGTGGCCGGAATGCTCTGGAAGAATTGCGAGAATTCCGGATTCTTCGAGTTTCTTTACATGGCTGGTCAGGGCACCGTTGGTAATCCCCAGACTGGAAGCCAGTTCATTCATATTCATTTCCTGATGCTCAAGGAGAGTCTGGATCAGCCGTATGCGGATGTCAGAACCAAGAGCTTTGAAGACAGGGACCGCCTGCTCCAGACTTTTAATATATAACATAACGGATTTCCCTTTCTGAATTTATAGTATAGATTTAAAGCATTTTTCAAACGCACTCTAACGGCATTTATGGTAAATTATAACGAATGTGAACAAAATGTGCAATGAAAAGAAAAAAATATAGTTGATATTTTCTAAAAAATACGGTAAACTTTTAAATATATAAAAGTATTTTATGTAAAGCTAAAATAAAAAGTGAGGTTGCAGAATCAAAAGGGGGATACAATAATGAGCGAAGAACTAAAATATAATGAACCATGGATCTTACAGCGGGCAGATCCATATGTATACCGACACACAGATGGAAATTATTATTTTACGGCATCTGTACCTGCTTATGACAGAATTGTGCTGAGAAGGAGTAAAACTCTGGCAGGGTTAAAGGATGCTGAGGAAATCACAGTCTGGAAGAAACATCCTGAAGGGATTATGAGTGAACATATCTGGGCGCCGGAGCTTCATTATCTGGATGGTAAATGGTATATCTATTTTGCAGGCGGGGACAAAGATGATGTCTGGGCAATTCGCCCATATGTGTTGGAATGTGCAGATACAGATCCGCTTACAGGAGTCTGGACAGAGAAAGGTAAGATGGGACGTGCGGATGCAGATGAATTTTCTTTTGAAGCTTTCTCTCTGGATGCAACAGTATTTGAAAACAAGGGAAAACATTACTATGTATGGGCTGAGAAGGTAGGAGTCGGCAAGCAGATTTCCAACCTTTATATTGGTGAAATGGAAACTCCGTATAAACTGAAAACCGTCCAGGTACTTCTCACTTCACCGGATTATGACTGGGAAAGAGTTGGGTTCTGGGTGAATGAAGGACCGGCAGTCATTCATCATGACGGCAGGATTTATCTTACCTATTCTGCATCTGAGACCGGTGCTGCATATTGCATGGGAATGCTTACAGCAGATGAAAATTCTGATCTTCTTGATCCGAAATCCTGGACAAAAGAACGTTATCCGGTTCTTCGTACAGATGAGTCCAGAGGAATCTATGGACCGGGGCATAATTCCTTTACTGAAGACGAAGAAGGAAATCCGATCATGGTTTATCATGCGAGAACAGAAGCAGAGATTGAAGGAAATCCGCTGTACAATCCAAACCGTCATGCCATGCTGATGAAAATCCGCTGGGATGAAAAAACAGGCGCACCGATATTTTCTTACGAAGATTAACGTAACCTGAGATGGGATAATATTTGGAAAACAGGAGAACTGGTATGAGAAAAAAATGGGGAATAATTCTGGGGCTGACAGGAATGATGCTTCTCGGATCACAGAGTATATATGCTGCGGAAGCTGCTGATGGCACAGCAGAGACAACAGATGCGGCAAACGAAAAAGAAACAGCAGGCACAGATGATATTGAGAGCCGGATTAAGAAAGGCGGATTCACTGCCGGAGTTTCAGTACATGATCCATCTGTCATCAAAGACAATGACACTTACTACATCTTTGGCTCCCACATGGAATCTGCGAAGTCTGCAGATCTGAGAAACTGGATGGGTTTTTCTTCCGGGGTCAACGCAGAGAATAAGCTGTTTGACAATCTTTTTGACGGAGAAGAAGGCGATCCGGCAGCGTTTACTTATGTAGGAAAGAACGAGGAAGGTGGTTATTCCGTGTGGGCACCGGATGTCATCTATAACAAAAAAATGGGAAAATATGTGATGTATTTCTGTACCACATCTTCTTATGTGAAATCCAATATCTGCTTTGCAACAGCAGACGACATTGAAGGTCCGTATCACTATGAGGATACATTCCTGTACTCTGGTTATAGCTATCATGATGTTAAGGAAAGTAATATCGAAGAACTGATGGGAACAGACCCGAGGCCATATACAGCAGCGTCTTATGACAACAATAACTGGCCAAACTGTATTGATCCGGATGTTTTTTATGATGAAGACGGGCGTATGTGGATGGTTTATGGATCCTGGTCCGGCGGTATTTTTCTGATTGAGATTGATGAAGAGACCGGCTATCCGATTTATCCGGAAGCAGGTGAAGAAAATCATGTGGACAGCTATTATGGTAAGAAACTTCTCGGGGGTTATCACAACTCCATTGAAGGCCCGCATATTATGTATGATGAGACCAGTGGATACTATTATCTGTTTTTGTCCTATGGAAATCTGCAGGCAAAAGGAGGTTATCAGATACGACTCTTCCGCTGTGACACTGTGGACGGAACTTATACAGATGCAGCAGGGAAGGATATGTATTTATTTGTGGAGCATAAAGATCATGGGCTGAAAATGATGGGAAATTATACATTCCCAAGTCTTACCCAGACCTATATGGCACCAGGCGGGCAGACTGCATTTGAAGATGAAGATGGTAAATTATACCTGGTCTATCATCAGCGTTTTGCTAAAACCGGAGAACTTCATGAGCCTCGCGTACATCAGTTGTTCCGCACAAAAGACGGATGGCTGGTTGCTGCGCCATTTGCCACAGACGGCGAGACGTTGAAAGAGGATGGATATTCCGGAGATGAGATCAAGGGTACTTTTTATCTGGTAAACCATGGTACGGATATTTCGGACAAAGTACATAAACCGCAGAGAATTCAGCTTAATGCAGACGGAACAGTTACCGGAGAAGAACTGGAAGGCACATGGGAAGCGGAAGAAGGCACACCATATATTGATGTGACTCTCGGTGAAAATATTTATACAGGAGTTGTCCTGGCAATGACCGATGAGGCAGGCAATGATACGATGTGCTTCAGCGCTAAGGGTGACAATAATGAAACCATATGGGGTGTGAAATACCTTCTGCCGTAAGCAATAAGAGACTGTAGGCAGGGATGTGCGGTGCCGGCTGGATGGTGTTATAGTTAATGTATTATAGTTCAGGCTGGGCGATATCCGATTGTAATCCGTATATGCTGGTTATAATCTCCGAAACCTGCACCGAAAAGGGTACACCCTCCGGGATGTTCAGCACCCGGAAGAACAGAAAAGCGTAATTTCATAACGGACTGATCAGTGAGTGCAAGCTGTCTGGTGGAAACATCGGACAGCTTTTCTGCGTCCAGATAAGTGCCTTCAGGAGTGATCGTCAGTTTTTTCAGCAAACCATACTGATTTAGAAAAGAAAACCACCAGGAAGGATTGTATTTCCCTCTGCGATTTCCGTAATCTCCAGGACTGGTCCAGGTGCCAAGGATCACGCCGTTCAGGGAGAAAGTAATATCAGAAGGCCATACATCACAGAATTTAGGGGCTTCTGAACTGATTTCAAAGGAAACTGTCAGTTCTTCGATCACGCTGTGGTCAGGGATGAAGTTAGGCAGGATATACTCCAGATATCCGGTGGTAAACCAGACAATTCTTGCCTGACGGCTGCCCGGATGTATGAAGTATCGTGGCTGATCCAGCTGTCCTACAAAAGAAGTAGAGGTTGCCAGTCCACAGGTGGGAGTTACTGAGAAATCGGAAAAATGTCCCACACCGATTTCCGCACTGTAGATCTGCAGATCAGAACCGGAAAGCGCCATATTTATCAGGAGCTGATCCCAGTCTTTTGCAAAATAGCAGCATTTCTGTGTTCCGTGCGTAAGAGCTTCATCCCTGAATTCGATCAGCTCGGCTTCAGCCAGAAGATTAAGGTGAGGGGACAGGGTTGTAACGGGAAGCTTCAGGTTTTGTGCAATCTGTTTAATGTTCAGTCCTTCTTTGCTCTGGATAAGAAGCAGAATCTGTACACGGACAGGGGAACCGAGAGCCTTGAATATGGCAAGACCATCGGAAACAGAACAGGATTTCATGTGAAAAACCTCCTTTTGGATGTATTTGCAGATATATAATGCTAAATAAGCATTTTTAGAAAAACACGTTTTGATTACTTATTTTATCATAAAATTGGCGAAAAAACATAGAAAAATAGAAGAGAAATGGTCGGATTGACTAATAAATATCAAATATTTATTTTAGATAAAACTAAAATAATAAAAATTAATCAAAAATATATTGACATTTACATGAATAAATTATATAATATCAACATAAACCGGAGTTAAAAATAAAAAAAATGTACAAAATGACCATAACAAAAAGAAAGACTATATATTTTAAAAAAATACGAAACGATTATGGAGTTTGTACAATGGCATCATTGAAACCGGAAGAGCGCAAAGAAATGCAAAAAAGGAGGATCTTTTTATGAAGAGAAGAAAATTGTTCGCGTTACTTATGACTGCGGCTATGGCAGTGTCCAGCATGAGCATGGCAGTGAATGTCTTTGCGGAAGAAGACACAACAGAGGAAGCTGCTGAGAGCGAAGAACCGGCTGAGGGAGAACCTACAGCAGTAACAACCGTAGGTCCTGATGATGGAACAAAGTATGAGATGTGGTCATTCGTAGACCTGCATAACGAATTTTACGGAAAAATGGTAGAGAAATGGAATGAAGAGAATCCGGACAAACAGATCCAGATTACATTCAGTACATATCCATACTCTGATATGCATAATAAATTAATGATGTCCTTACAGGCTGGATCCGGCGCTCCTGATCTCTGCGACATCGAAATCGGACAGTTCCCGAACTATTCCGGTGATGACAGCCCTCTGTATTCCATGAATGACGCACTTGCTCCATACGAAGACACAATGGTACAGTCCAGACTTGATGTTTATTCCAAAGCTGACGGAACAAGACTTGGTGTTCCTTTCCATGTAGGTGCAACTGTTATGTACTGGAACGCAGATCTTCTTGAATCCTACGGATTAGATTACAAATCTGTAAAGACATGGGATGATTATACAAAACTTGGTGAAGAGTTAAAAGAAGCTTCCAATGGTGAAGTGTATTTAACATCTGTTGATACAGGCGGTGTTGACTGGATGTGGCTTGCAATGGCTGAGAACGGTGAAGACTGGACAGGCGGTCCGGATGGAACTGTAAATGTACAGCTTGATTCTGTAAAAGAAATGCTCACAATGCAGCAGAACTGGTTAAATGATGGAATTGCAATGGTATCCACAGACGGACATGTTGACCTTGAAGCTGGTTACTCCAACATCATGGATGGCAAGATTGCTTCCTTCCCAAAAGCTATGTGGTACATGAGCCGTTTCAAAGATTATATGCCGGAGATGGAAGGCAAATATGACATCACAACATGCCCTGTATTTGAAGAAGGACAGAAATGTTCCGTTGGTATCGGTGGTACAGGTACTGTTGTAACAAATCAATGTGAGAATCCTGAACTTGCAGCTGAATGGCTTGCATGGGCTAAATGCTCTGAAGAAGGTGAAAACCTGATCTGGAATGAACTTGGATTTGATGTCTGCAACACAGCTTTATGGTCTGATGAAGCGTTTGCTTATGATGAGTCCAATACATATAACACATTCTTCCGCGTAAAACCATACGAAGTTCTGAATGAACTTGCTGAAAATGATGCAATCGGAACTGTTTATACAACAAAGAACTCTCCGACACTGAACGACTACATGTGTACAACAACTCTGAACAATGTATTAGAGGATGGTATGGATGTAGAAGAAGCACTTCAGGATGCACAGGATTATCTGGATTTTGAGTGTGAATAATGAAAAGATAACAGTTCACTGATCAAGTGAATAATAGATGGAAACTGCGGCAGGACTGCAGTGACCGAAATGATACGGGAGGCCGGGGAATCGCATTCCCTGACCTCCTTTTACTGTTATCCTGGTGAGAAATGAGAATTTCACAGGATGTGGAATCTGATTTCTCACCAGGATAACGGTAATAAGAAAAAAATTACTTGTAACTATTCAGTAAGCAGTGCTTTTATGAGATACTGAAAAGTTACTGCTATTTTTAGAAGAGGAGGAATTCATTGTGAATAAAGTGAAAAAGATTCTCTATTCTCAGAAGGTGGCGCCATATGTTTTCGTACTTCCATTTGTTGTCAGTCTTCTGATCTTCTGGTTATATCCGCTCATCAGTGGTGTTGTAATGAGTTTCCAGGATATATCCTTTGGCGGTTCTCAGTGGGTTGGATTGAAACATTATCATAAACTGGCTTCAGATAAGTTCTTTAAAACAGCTGTATTTAACAGTGTGGAATATATGCTTCTGACACTGCTTCTGCTGATACCTATCCCAATGTTGCTTGCAGTACTGATGGAAAGCCGTCTTACTAAGGCAAAGGGCGTATGGAAAGTGATTATGTATATTCCGGCACTGACATCTGTAGTTATTTCCGGTATGTTATTCCGACTGATGTTCTCAGAAGGTGACAACGGACAGATGAACCAGTTAATGCACTTGCTTGGAAATGCCAGCATTCCGTGGCTGAAGGCAAAGACCACAGGATGGGTAGCTCTGTTGCTGCTCTGTATGTGGAGATGGACAGGTGTCAACATGCTGTATTTTATTTCAGGATTAAAAAGTATTGATACTTCCCTTTATGAATCAGCAGATATTGATGGTGCCAATGCAAAACAGAAATTCTGGTATCTCACACTGCCGCTCCTGAAACCGACTACTATCTATGTTGTTACAATTTCTGTATATGCAGGTCTTTCCATGTTCCTTGAGAGCTTTATGCTCTGGAATGGTAACTCCTCACCAAAGAATATCGGTCTTACAATCGTAGGATATCTGTACAAACGTGGTATTGAGAAAAATGATATGGGTTATGCGTGTGCTGTAGGTATGGTACTTTTGGTAATTGCTCTGGCGATCAATATTGTCCAGCTTGTGGCAACAGGAACATTCAAAAAGGAGGAAAAGTGATATGGCAAAAACAGCTGCGCCAAAGACAATGGAATCTAATCATAAAATTGCGACTGTGTTATCCACAGGACTTTTCGCTATTTTGGGTGTGCTGATCGCATTTCCGCTTCTTGCGGGATTCTTCGCTTCCTTTCAGGAAGGCCGTGAAGTAGTTATGAAGGGTATGTCCCTGAATCTTGATTTCTCTAAGATGCATCTGGACAACTATAAATACCTGTTTTCCGGAAATGAAGATTCCCGTAAATATTTCATGTGGTATAAAAACAGTCTGATCCTGACATTGATCACAGTAGTTCTGACATTACTGGTATGCTATTTTATCGCATATGGTCTGACTATGTATAAATTCAAACTTCAGGGATTTTTATTCTTTCTGGTAATTGCAACTATGTGTGTTCCTTTTGAAATCCTGATGCTTCCTCTTTATAACGAGATAACAACACTTGGGATCATTAACACAAGAGCGGGCGTTATCCTGCCAGGTCTGTGTGGAGCTTCGACGATCTTCTTCTTTAAGCAATATATGCAGGGTCTTCCGAAAGAACTTCTGGATGCAGGAAGAATCGACGGATGCACAGAGTATGGTATCAGTGTTAAGATTATGATGCCGATAACCAAACCGGCATTTGCATCCATGGCGATCCTTTGTGCAATGGGATCCTGGAACAATATGTTATGGCCGATGCTGGTATTCCGTGATACAAGTAAATTTACACTGCAGATCGGTCTGAATACACTGCTGACACCTTATGGAAATAACTACAACCTTCTGATCGCAGGTTCCATGTTTGGTATCCTTCCGATCCTGATCATCTATCTGATCTTCCAGAGATATCTGATCGATGGTATGACATCCGGTGCTGTCAAAGGTTGATAATTTATAAGAACGGAGGTTCAAAACATTATGGCGAAACAGGCAAAAATGGTAGTGGACAAAGCATTTTCCATTTCCAAAATCGACAAAAGAATTTACGGTTCCTTTATTGAACATCTGGGAAGAGCTGTATACGACGGAATTTATCAGCCGGGACATCCGCTTTCCAATGCTGACGGATTCCGTAAAGATGTCATTGATCTGGTAAAAGAACTGGATGTACCGATCGTACGTTATCCGGGCGGAAACTTTGTATCTAACTTTTACTGGGAAGACAGTGTGGGACCTGTTGAGGAAAGACCTCACAGACTGGAACTTGCATGGAGAAGCCTGGAAAAGAATGAGGTAGGACTTCATGAGTTTAAGAAATGGGCAGATGCAGCCAACTCAGAGGTTATGATGGCAGTCAATCTGGGAACAAGAGGAATCACAGATGCATGCAATCTTCTGGAATACTGTAACCATCCTGGCGGAACCAAATACAGCGATCTTCGTATTAAACACGGACAGAGGGATCCATATGGATTCAAAACCTGGTGCCTTGGAAATGAAATGGACGGTCCATGGCAGATCGGTCACAAGACTATGGATGAGTATGGAAGACTGGCAGAAGAGACAGCCAAAGCAATGAAGCTTATTGATCCGTCTATTGAGTTTGTTGTATGTGGAAGCTCTAACCAGGAGATGCCTACATTTGCACTCTGGGAAGATCATGTACTGAGCCATACTTATGATTATGTAGATTACTTATCCCTTCATACATATTATGGAAACCGTTCTGATGACAGCAATGACTTCCTTGCAAAATCGGATGACATGGACGAATTTATCCGTACAATTATTGCAACCTGCGATTATGTAAAAGCAAAAAAACGCAGCAAAAAGAATATGTACCTCAGCTTTGATGAGTGGAATGTATGGTATCATTCAAATGCTGCTGACAATGATATCACAGAGAATCATCCGTGGCAGATAGCGCCGCCGCTTCTTGAGGATATTTATAACTTCGAGGATGCCCTGCTGGTAGGGCTGATGCTAATCGTTCTGATCCGTCATTCTGACAGGGTAAAAGTAGCATGCCTTGCACAGCTTATTAATGTTATTGCTCCGATCATGACTGACCCCAACGGAGGCGGCTCCTGGAAACAGACAATTTTCTATCCGTTTATGCATGCCTCCAAATATGGCCGCGGTGTTGCACTCCAGCCGGTGATCTCTTCCACAGAGCATGAGACAAGCGGACACGGAAGCATCACAGATATTGAAGCAGTTGCTGTTTACAATGAAGAGAAAGAAGAAGTTACTGTCTTTGCAGTAAACAGAAATCTGAAAGAGGATGTTGTTCTTAATACAGATGTAAGAAGCTTCGAAGGCTACAGAGTTGCTGAGCATATCGTACTTGAAAGCGATGACCTGAAGGTAGTCAATGCTTTCGGACAGGAAAATGTAAAACCAAAGACAACACAGCAGACAACAATGGACAATGGGGAATTGACAAGTATGCTGCATAAAGCATCATGGAATGTGATCCGTCTTGTAAAAGACAATAAATAAAAATAATCCCTCTTAAGTAGACAAGGTAAATAATCAAAATCTTCTTAAGAGGGATTTTCTATGGCTATTTTGGCAGTGGATAGTGTCGGGAATGTTTCCTGCATATCAGAATTATTTAATCAGAAATGGCTGAAGTGTCTGTATCGTATATTCATGCAGAGCTTCTTTTTTGCTCCTGTCAATCTGCAGATAATGTGCATAAAGTACATCCAGAACCAGCAAAATGGGGAACTGTGGGGAAATGATATTTCCATATTCCAGATGTTCCATGCTTGCGAAGATGAGCGTCTCATCGCAGAAGTCCTGATAGGATTTGTCCTGTCTTGCGGTCATAAGAAGTGTATAAGCTCCGTGCTGATGTGCAGCCTTCAGAGAAGAGATAATATCATCCGTCTGTCCGCTGACGCTGATACCGATGACCAGACAGTTCTCATCCAGAATAACAGAATTCACCTTCATAATATGACTGTCTGTAACTGCTTCGATATTCAGTCCGATACGCATGAAACGAAGCTTCATCTCCTGAGCTACGAGACCGGAACTGCCTCTTCCGTAAACATAAACACGAGGTTTGGAAACCAGCAGATTTGTGATCCGTGTGATCTGCGCTTTGTCCAGCAGAGCGTTAGATTTATTCAGAAGTTCCTGATAAGTATTAAATTCCGATACTTCAAAATTCGGAATATTTTCTTCGGGACCTGGTGCCAGGCTCTGCTTATACTCATAAATAAATTCTCTGTATCCGTGAAATCCACATTTCTGGGCGAAACGTGAAAGTGAAGCTTCAGATACATAAAGAAGCCCGGAAATATTTCTGGAAGAAAAATCCTGCTCTTCAGTATTATGAATAAAGAAATCGGCGATTGTTCTTTCCAGCGGAGTGAATGTATGGTAATAAGATTCAATTAAAGGAATAATTTTATGTTTGTTTAATGACATATGGAATCCTTTCTGTATGGTGGAATTGCTATAGATTACTATAACATTGTAGAATTTGTTTCACAAGGAGAATGTAAATATTTTCATGAAAAATATAAACAAGGAAAGTAATTTCGGAAAGCTTTAAAAACTGAACTGCAAAATGGCTCAAAATAATAAAAAATGAAAGAAGATTCTAAAAACAATACGTTCATTGAAAATAGAACCAACGGGAATTATAATGAATTTATAACAAATCGGAAGTGTCAGATGACACGCAAAAAAGGAGAAAACTATGATTATTTATGTAGGTAAAGATTATCAGGACGTAAGCAGAAAAGCAGCTAATATCATGTCTGCCCAGATTATTATGAAACCAAACGCAGTTCTTGGACTGGCAACAGGCTCTACACCGGTCGGATTATATAAACAGCTCATTGAATGGTATAACAAAGGTGACCTTGATTTCTCACAGATCACATCTGTAAACCTGGATGAGTATAAAGGACTTTCCGGTGACAACGACCAGAGCTACCGTTATTTCATGAACACAAATCTGTTTGATCATGTAAACATTGACAAAAACAGAACCTATGTACCAAACGGACTGGAAGAAGACAGTGACAAAGCATGTGCAGATTACAATGAGATCATCCGCAGTGTAGGCGGAATCGATATCCAGCTTCTGGGAATCGGCGGAAACGGACATATTGGTTTCAATGAACCCGGAGAAGCTTTTGAGAAGGAAACTCACTGCGTAGACCTTACAGAGAGCACCATCAAGGCAAATGCAAGATTCTTTGAAAGCATGGATGAAGTTCCGAAACAGGCATACACCATGGGAATCAAGAGCATTATGGCAGCAAAGAAAATCCTTCTTGTAGCAACAGGAAGTGCCAAGGCAGACGCTTTGTACAAATCCCTGTATGGACCGATCACACCAAATGTACCTGCATCTATCCTTCAGCTTCATCAGGATGTAACCGTAGTGGCAGATGAAGATGCGTTAAGTCTTATTAAAGAAAAAGGACTTTTATAATACCGGCTCTTGTGTGATAACAACAGTATCAGTGGAAAGAATTCCCTGACAGAGATAAAGTCAGGGAAATACTTAATAATTCACTTCAGCGAGAAAAGAGGCAAAAATCATATGATTATAAAGAATGGAAAAGTTTTTCAGGAAGATGGCAGTTATAAAGTCACAGATCTGTATGTAGAGAACGGCAGAATTGTGGCTTCAGCAGATGAAGTAACCGACAAAACGCAACTGGATGCATCAGGACTGAAGATTCTGCCCGGACTGGTAGATATCCACAGCCATGGTGCAGTCAGACATGATTTCTCAGATGCAGATGTTGATGGGTTAAGAATAATCCTTCAGTATGAAAAATCTCATGGAATCACATCCTATTGTCCGACATCCATGACACTTCCGAAAGAAGAATTACTTAAGATTTTCCAGACTGCAAAAGATGTAGAACAGGATGAAACCTGTGCACGTATTGTGGGTATTAATATGGAAGGACCTTTCCTTGATCCTGCGAAAAAGGGAGCACATGTAGAAGGCTATATCCGTAAACCGGATATTGAATTTTTCAGAGCATGTAACGAAGCTGCGGGCGGAATGATCAAACTGGTAACTCTTGCACCGAATATGGAAGGCTCTGAGGAATTTATCAGAGAATTACATAATGAAGTGGTTATTTCCATCGGACATACAGCGGCAGATTATGGCTGCGCAGCAGAAGCGATGAAAGAGGGAGCACTTCATGTGACTCATCTTTATAATGCCATGAATCCTATGGGACACAGAGAACCCGGTGTGATTGGCGCAGCAGCAGACAATCAGGACTGTATGGTAGAACTGATCGGTGATGGGATTCATATCCATCCTGTAACTGTACGCAATACCTTCCGTTTATTTGGAGACAGCAGAGTCGTCCTTATCAGTGACTCCATGATGGCAACAGGTATGGAGAACGGACTGTATGAACTGGGCGGACAGGAAGTGACCATGAAAGACAGAAAGGCAACTCTGGCAGATGGAACGATCGCCGGTTCTGCAACCTGCCTTTTTGATTGTATGAAGTGTGTTATTTCCATGGGTGTACCGGAGAGAGAAGCGATTCTGGCAGCAACAGCAAATCCGGCGAGAAGTATTGGGATTTATGATGAGGTGGGTTCCCTTGCTCCCGGAAAACGGGCAGATATTGTGCTGACAGACGAAGAGTTGAATATTGTTAAGGTACTGTAGTGTAAAAGAAAAGCTTTCCGACAGAATGTGCACAGATAAGAGTATGGACATTTTGCCGGAATGCAGTTTTGTATCAAGGAGAAAAATGATGACTAAAAAAGAGATTTTAGATGCGATTCATGGAAAAATGATCATTTCCTGTCAGGCGGTAGAAGGTGAACCATTATATGTAGAAGAGAAATCCATTATGTATCTGATGGCACGCGCTGCAAAACAGGCAGGCACACCTGCAATCCGCACAAGCAGTATCCGCGATGTCATAGCGATCAAAGAAGAAACCGGTCTTCCGGTGATCGGTCTGGTGAAAATCCAGTATCCCGGATATGAAGGATATATCACACCTACCATGAAAGAAGTAGACGATCTGGTAGCGGCAGGATCTGATGTTGTAGCTCTGGACTGTACACTTCGCAAGCGTGGTGATGGCACAACTGTCAATGAGTTTATCGCACAGATCAAAGAGAAATACCCGGATATTATCCTTATGGCAGATATTTCCAATTATGAAGAAGGTATCAATGCATGGAAGTGTGGTGTAGATATTGTTGGAACAACTATGAGCGGTTACACTGATTACACTTCCAAAAAGGATGAACCAGATTATGAACTGATGGAGAGGCTTGCAAAAGATACAGATATTCCGGTTATCGGAGAAGGCAAGATCCATTATCCGGATCAGGCTGTAAAAGCACTACAGACAGGTGTATGGGCGATCGTGGTAGGCGGAGCGATCACACGTCCGCTGGAAATCGCACAGAGATTTCAGAAGGCAATTGAAGCAGGTAAATAAAATGCGAACAAAAAAGGATGTGTCAGAGTTGCACATCCTTTTTTGCTATAGCAAGTGCAGTATTTTATGGAATGGCTATAAATAAACAGTGAAGTTGTCCGGTTATTATAATAACTTATTAGTAATAGCCTGGGCCGTTGCAGAACGGGCTGTGGATCTGATTTCAGGCTTCTGGCAGCAGAATCCATAGAACAGACAGTCAATGATAAACAGCTGGCCGACTTTTGCAGCAACTGAACCGGACTGCAGAGGACTTTCATTGTATCCGCACTGCAGAACAACTGTTGCGAGTTCTGCACCCGCAGATTTCGGGAAATGTGTGATAAGGATTACAGGAACATTGCGCTGAGAAGCGATATTCAGAGTATCGCACATATCCCTGGTAGAACCTGAATAAGAGAAGAAAAGGATCGCATCCTCTGAATCTGCCAGAGAAATCGCACTGGCCTGCATGTGGGAATCACTGATATGTATGAAATTAGGAGCAGCAGTTGAAAAACGTGCCCATGCTTCCATTGCCATAACCATACTTCCACCCTGTCCGAAACAGTAAACCCTGCGGGCTTTGGAAAGAATAGAAACTGCTCTGGTCATGCTTTCTTCATCAAACAGTTCATAGCTTTCATTGAGAGAAAGGATATTGGCGGCATGTACCTTGGCGCCGATCGTTGCAATGGAATCCTCGGAAGATACAGGTTCAGCAGAGTTGCCGGAATCTCCCAGATCAGTGGTACGGTCTGCCTGAGCCAATGCAAGTTTGAATGCATTGTAACCGGAAAGACCAAGACCACGACAGAAACGGGTGATAGTAGCTTCGGATACATCACAGTTCTCGGCAAGAGAAGTGATTGACAGGTATTGAGTCTCTGCTGTGTGTGAAAATACATAATCTGCCAGTTTCTTTCCGGATTTGGTAAGGGAATGATATTGCTCTGTAATAGAGTCAAGAATATTGTCTGCCATAAAGAAACCTCCGTTAGAATCTGTTGGGGATATTATAAAACAAGTTGTATCCTGATGCAAGAAAGCAAAAAATAATTAGTGGTGTGTGAACAGTAACAATAATTAGCAATAATCTGTGAAATGAAAATATATTTCATCAAAACCGTAAAAGGTATCAGCCAGGGCACTCTGGTATGTCAAGTTTCCGGGCTGCAAGATAATAAGCTCCAAGAAGTCCGGCGGAATTTCCAAGCTTCGCACCGGAGATCTGCACGTGAGAAAAACTGGACATTACCATTTGTGGAATGCGCAGATTGATCTGTTCCAGAATATATGGCTGAACCATAATACCGCCTCCAAGAACAATACAGGAAGGATTAAAGATATGGATCAGGGTAGTAAGTCCAAGTACAATCTCATCAATCCATTTATTTACAACTGATTTAATCTCCGGACGATCAAGATTTGCAAAAATCTGCTGCCCATTGGTAAGAGAGGGATCAATCCCGGAAACCATTTTTACCAATGCAGAAGCGGAGGCATAGTGTTCATAACATCCGGCAAAAGGATCAGTACCGGAAAGCTTTTCTTCTGCATGTGTGACGATTGCTCCGAATTCTCCGGCAGAGAAAGAAGAACCATGATAAATCTGTCCGTTTTCTATAATGGCGCCGCCGACACCTGTTCCGTAAGTGAGGCAGAGAAAAGATTTTTTGCTTTTTCCTGCGCCGAAGAAGGCTTCTCCGAGAGCTGCACTGTTGACATCATTTTCTACTGCAACAGGTACATGGAAACGTTCCTGGAGAATTTTCTGAAATTGGGTACCTGTATAATCAGGGATATTCTGGTTGGCATAGATAATAAATCCATCTTCCGGATTGACCTGTCCTGCTGTACTGATGCCAATGGCGTCAAAAGGAAGCGACTGTTCAGCCAGCTGACAGATGGTACTTAAAATATGTGGACCTCCTTTAGAGGCTTCTGTAGGGCATTCCCGGGTTTCTTCGAGATGTCCGTCCCGGCAGATGCCATATTTGATAGCGGTTCCACCGATATCGAAAACTAGAATTTTCATACATAGTTCCTTTCTGGCTGAAAAAGCCGATTTTTCAAATACACTCTGGTACATTCAGTATAACATAAGGATAATAAAAAGTCATTATGAAATGAAAAATAATTTCATATATTTTATGAAATAAAAATATTTTCCTTTATTGGTATTGTTTGGCGACATCGAAAAAATGAAAAAATTTACCACGCTAAAATGCTAAAAATTTTAATTTTGAAAATAAAATGAAAAAAATTTTAAAAAGCTATTGACAGATTGCATAAATAAATGTAAAATACAAATATAAAAATTATCAAAGATTCACATGACCGGGAAAAGTGAGAAGATAATCACAGGTCGTAAGATCTGCAAATGGGGTAGCAGATATGCGACAGAGAAACAAAAAATGAAAAAAAGTAACAAAAAGAAGAAGCAACAGCAAAAAGTATGGGTGTACAAAGAAAAAGAAAGAGAGGGTATTCGTTATGAATTATCGTAAAGTTTTGGCAGTTGCGCTTACAGCAAGTATGTTAGTACCGGCGGGGACTGTTTTTGCAGCAGATTCAGAATCTACAGACATCACACTCTGGACTTATCCGATCGGAAACTGGGGCGATGCAGCTACAGTAGATTCAATGATCGCAAACTTCAATGCAGCACATCCTGAGATTAACGTAACAGTAGAATATCTGGACTACACAAACGGTGATGACCAGATCAATACAGCGATCGAAGGCGGACAGGCACCTGATATTGTTCTTGAAGGACCGGAGCGTTTGGTAGCTAACTGGGGTGCTAAAGGACTGATGGCAGATTTATCTGATATGTGGACAGACGATGCTAAAGAAGCAATCTATGATTCTGTAGAAAAAGCGTGCCAGAATAACGATGGTGTATTCTATGAATACCCATTATGTATGACAGCTCATACAATGGCAGTTAACAGAGATATCTTTGAGAAAGCAGATGCACTGCAGTATCTTGATGAAGAAAATCATACCTGGACAACAGAGAACTTCCAGAAAGCAGTTCAGGCAGTTTATGATTCCGGTCAGGAGAACATTGGCGCAGTATACTGCAGCGGCCAGGGCGGTGACCAGGGAACAAGAGCACTTGTAAACAACCTTTACGGTGGTACATTTACAAACGCTGAGCACACAGAATACACAGTAAACAGTGAAGAGAATATCAAAGCTCTTGAACTGTTAAATTCCATGGATGGAATCAACTTTGACGCGTCTATCGCAGGTGGCGATGAAGTAAACCTGTTCTGCAACGGAACGCTGGCAATGGCATTCTGCTGGAATGTATCCCAGGAGAAGAACAACGCTGAGAACTTAAGCTTTGATGTACTTCCAATGGCATTCCCGACTGAGAGCGGTGATCCACAGCTCTGTGGCGGTATCTGGGGATTTGGTGTATTTGATAACGGTGATGAAGCGAAGATCGAAGCTTCCAAGACATTTATCGATTTCATGGCAAACGACGAAAAACAGGCTCCTGAGAGTGTAAAAGCTTCCAATTTCTGGCCTGTAAAGGATCTCGGAAACGTTTATGAAGGCGATGAACTGATGACAGAATACTCTGCATTCATTCCATACATGGGCGACTATTATCAGGTAGTTGCAGGATGGGCAGAAGCTCGTACAGCATGGTGGAATATGCTTCAGCAGATTGGTTCCGGTACTGATGTGAAGACAGCAGTAGAAGAATTTACAACAACTGCAAATGCTGCAGCAGCACAGTAGTAAGAAATTTTGGTGCCCTTCCTGCATTTATCGTGGGAAGGGCACTCTTTATGAAAAAAGGAGGGATTTCCGGTGTCAGGTAAAAACAGTACATCAAGAGCACTGGTTCGCAGAGAAACGATTGCAGGCTATGCCTTTATGATCCCAAGTCTGATTTTTTTTCTTGGGTTTGTAATCTATCCGATGATCCAGTGCGTAATTACCAGTTTCTTTGACTCAACTATGAACCGGGCAGACATTTTTGTCGGACTTGGAAATTACAAAGAACTGTTTCAGGACAAGATTTTTCTTGGAGCATTGGTAAATACCATTATTATCGTAGTGGTTTCTGTTCCTGTTGTATGTATTTTTTCTTTATGGGTAAGTTCTGTTATCTATGATCTGAAAGAACCTTTCTGTTCACTTTTCCGTTGTGTTTTTTATCTTCCTGTAGTAACCGGTTCTGTAGCTGTTACTGTTGTATGGAAATGGATGTTCAATAATTATTACGGAATTTTCAATTATGTAGGAAAGGCAACAGGCTTACTGAAACAGAATATCAACTGGTTGGGTGACGAGAGATATGCTCTGGGATGTATCATTCTGATCCTTCTGACAACTTCTGTAGGTCAGCCGATCGTGCTGTATGTGTCTGCGCTCAACAACGTAGACCAGAGTCTTGTAGAAGCAGCAGAAGTAGATGGCGCAACGAAATTTCAGTGCTTCTGGAAAATCAAATGGCCGCAGATCATGCCGACAACTCTTTATATTCTGGTTATCACAACTATCAACAGCTTCCAGTGTTTTGCATTGATCCAGCTGTTGACAAGCGGTGGACCAAACCACAGCACAGATACCATTATGTATTACATCTATTATAATGCATTTAAACTTTACCGTTATGGATATGGCAATGCGATGGGCGTTATCCTTGCAATTGCAATTGCGATCCTTTCCGGTATCCAGTTTAAGATGGCTAAGACAGATTAAGAAAGGAGGAAAAGCATATGAAGAAAAATACAGCAGCACGTACAAAAGCGTACAAAATATTTTCGGTTATCGTAATCACTCTGCTTGCAATCAGCTTCGCCTTTCCTCTATACTGGATCATTACAGGATCTTTAAAAACAGGTGCTGCGATTAATGCAGCTACACCGGAATGGTGGCCGAGTGAATGGGTAACTGCGAACTATCAGAAGCTTTTCAGCAGACAGACAGCTCCGCTCTGGGAAATCCCTCTTCCGTTTTCAAGCCTTTCTCTGGCAGGACCGGAGGTACCGGCTGCGCTCCGCTGGCTTTTAAATACTGTATTTATGGCAGTAGCAGCAATGATTCTGACCTGCTTTACGGCGGCTATGGCAGGATATGCACTTGCAAAGAAGAGATTTATCGGACGTACGGTTCTGTTTTCGCTGATCGTATGTGCGATGGCTCTTCCGAAACAGGTTATCCTGATTCCGTTATTACGTGAAATGTCTTCATTGAAGATGTACAATACCATCTGGGCAGTTATTTTACCTACAGTAGGATGGCCGTTCGGTGTATTCCTGATCAAGCAGTTTGCGGAAGGAATTCCGGGTGAGATGATGGAGGCCGCCAGGATTGACGGCGCCAGCGAGTGGAAGACTTTTTCCCAGATCGCGCTTCCGATGATCAAACCCGGTATCGGAGCACTGGCAATCTTTACGTTTATTAATTCATGGAATGATTACTTCATGCAGCTGATCATGCTCAGCAGCACAGATCGTCTGACAATCTCACTTGGTATTGCGAAACTGCAGGCAGAGAATGCCACAGACTTCGGTCTGATCATGGCAGGTGCATCTCTGGCAGCGGTTCCGATCATCGTTGTATTCCTGATCTTCCAGAAATACTTCACTAAGGGAATTACAATGGGCGCCGTTAAAGGTTAAACAGGAGAAAAAGACTGGTGCCGGTTACTGATAATACCTATCTTGTAAGGGATGATACCTGATATAGAGTTGATGGTGACTAAGACTGCGGTCTGAGCAGCAGTCGGAAATATATAAGGGAGGCAGAGAATTATGTCCAAATATAATACTGAGAAATTCAAACACGTTACAGTAGCTTTAAATACTCCTTTTGCAGAGGATGGCAGTGTGGATGTGGAAGCTGTAAAGGCGGTTTCCCGTTATTTCAGAGATAAAGGTGTAAAGCAGATGTATGTCTGCGGAAGTACAGGTGAGGGTTTCCTGCTTGATACAGAGGAGCGTAAACTTGTAGCGGAAACTGTTGTGAATGAAGTAGGACAGGATATGAATATCATCGTGCATGTAGGATGTGCAGATACCAGGCATTCCTGTATCCTGGCTGAACATGCAGAGAAAATCGGAGCAGCCGGTATTTCAGCAGTTCCATGTGTATATTATCGTCCAAGTGAAGAGAGCGTTTATCAGCACTGGACTGAGATTACAAAGGCTGCAGATCTTCCTTTCTTTATTTATAATATCCCACAGCTGACAGGATTTAATCTGTCTATGAACCTGTTTAACAGAATGCTGGAGAATGAGAGAGTGGCAGGTGTGAAATGTTCCTCTGATCCTGCGCAGGATGTACTCCGTTTCAAGTTGGCAGGCGGTAAAGATTTCATCGTATTTAATGGTCCGGATGAGCAGTTTGTGGCAGGACGTATTATGGGTGCGGATGCCGGAATCGGCGGCACATATGGTGCAATGCCGGAACTTTATATGAAGATGGACGAGCTCATCAGGAGAGGCGAGTGGGACAAAGCAGCCGAAGTACAGGCAATTGTAACTCCGTTAATCTATCGTTTATGTTCCTTTGCTTCCATGCATGGTGCAGTAAAAGGAATCATTACTCTGAACGGATGTCCGATGGGAGATCCAAGGCTTCCATTCCTGCCTGTAGCTACAGATGATCCGAAGCTGGTTGAGCTTTACAAAGATATTAAACAGGCAATTGCGGATACAAAAGATTTATAAAATATGATATAAAAGAAATCAGGCAGGTGGGGGACATCTGCCTGATTTTGCATGAAGATCCCGGCAGATGAGAAACAGATGTTGTTGCCCAGGAATGGGCAGCGGTGATTTCCTGCCGGGATTATGGTGTTTATAATAATATCTGGACAAGGAGAAAATTGACAAGGAGGAAACTGACAATGAAGAAACATATCATATGCTTTGGTGATTCCAATACACATGGATACTGTGCCATGAATGACGGACGCTTTGATGAAAACGAGAGATGGACCTGTCTGCTGCAGAAATCTCTGGGAGAGGATTACCTGATTCTGGAAGAGGGTCTTTCCGGAAGAACAACCTGCTTCAGAGATCCTGTCTTTGAAGGACTTTCCGGACTGGACTATCTCTATCCATGTCTTATGAGCCATGAACCGGTAGACCTACTGGTGATTATGCTTGGAACTAATGATACCAAAGAACGCTTCAGCGCAGGTGCGCCTGCCATTGGTCTGGGGATGATTCGTCTGGTAAAAAAAGCTATGGCAACTATAGATTGCTGGAGAGATGGTAAGCCGCAGATTTTGATCGTAACACCACAGAACATCGGTAAAGAATATGAACATTCTAATGTAGCCGGAACTATGGGAAAAGGATGTGCAGAGAAATCCCAGGGACTGGCAGCAGAATATGAACGCATTGCGGGACAGTTCGGATGCTATTATCTGGATGCCAATGAAGTGGTGAAAGCAAAACCGAATGATATTGATCATATGCATTTGACTGCGCAGGGACATAAAGAGCTGGCAGAGGCACTGGATAAAAAGATCAGAGAAATTTTAATGCAGAAACAGGAACTTGGTGTTAGAATAGAAGCGTCATATGATAAGCAGAAATTATCCACATCAGAAGATATAAGCCAAAATTCCATTGCCGCAGGCAATCTGGAATAAATTTTGGCTACGTTACTGTGAACGGAATGAACAGTAACGATATTTGTGAGGAAACAATTCCCTCAGTTACAGAAAAATGTGGAAATTAAAAAACTCAGATAAGATTTATGGATGGAAGATGCCGGACTATTTGGAGACGGTCTGATCTGAGATAGAAGAGCTGAGACAAAAGAAAGGAACAATACGAATGAGATTATTGATCGTGCGACATGGAGATCCGGATTATTCCATTGATTCTCTTACCGAAAAAGGCTGGAAAGAAGCAGAATATCTGTCAGAAAGACTGTCAAAACTTAATGTAAAGGATTTCTATGTATCACCTCTTGGAAGAGCAAAGGATACAGCCTCTTTTACATTGAAGAAAATGAACCGTACAGCAGTTGAGTGTGACTGGCTGAGGGAATTTGATGTTCTGATCGATCGCCCGGATGTTACTGACAGGCAGAAGAGATTATGGGACTGGCTTCCGCAGGACTGGACACAGGATGAGAGATTTTACCAGTATGATCACTGGTATGAAAACGAGAGACTTCAGCAGTCTGATGCCAAAGGATACTATGGCTATGTAACAGGAAAGTTTGATAAGCTTCTTGCCGAACATGGTTATGTACGTGAAGGACATTATTACAGAGTGGAGAAACCAAATGAAGATACGCTGGTATTCTTCTGCCATTTTGGTCTGGAATGTGTGCTTCTTGCGCATCTGATCGGTGCTTCTCCAATGGTACTGTGGCATGGATTCTGCGCAGCACCAAGTTCAGTGACAACTGTCAATACAGAAGAACGAAGAGAAGGAATCGCAAGTTTTCGTATCAGCGCATTTGGTGATATTTCCCATTTATATGTGCATGATGAACCACCGGCATTTGCTGCAAGATTCTGTGAAATGTACAGTAATACGGATGAGCGCCACGATTGATTAACCAGGTAATTCACCTGCGGAGGCTGCGAAAAGCAATAAGCGGTGGATGCGGATAGAATGACAGAACTGAAAGGAAATATAGAATATTGATATCAAAGACAATGAAAGCAATTCTGCATGCGTTGTCATATGGAAATATTGAGCTGGAATCTTCCAGAAGAATGGCAGATCTGAAGCAACTGGATGCCATGCGGATTTTTGTAAAAAAGCTGGATGCCAGAGTTTATAATGGAGAACATGAGGTCCCGGTCAGACTGTATTTTCCGACAGAAGAGGCAATGCAGGCGGGGATCGTAGAGGGAAATACATTTCCGATTCTCCTGTTTTTCCATGGTGGCGGATGGGTAACTGAGAGTGTGGAGAATTACGACCGTGTATGTGCCAGAATGGCACAGGCAACTGCACATATTGTAGTTTCTGTAGAATACAGACTGGCACCGGAGCATAAGTTTCCGGTTCCGCTGGAGGATTGTTATGCAGCAGCGAAAGCGCTTTATACCAATCAGCTGATCTTAAACACTGATCCGGAGAAAATTACGATCATCGGGGACAGTGCAGGAGGAAATCTGACAGCAGCAGTATGTCTGATGGCAAGAGACAAAGGCGAGTTTACACCACGTCGTCAGATACTGATCTATCCTGCACTTGGAAACTGTTATACAGAGGAATCTCCTTACAGGTCTGTACAGGAGAATGGCTGTGATTATCTTCTTACATCAGTAAAAATGGAAGATTATCTGAATCTTTATCAGAGTTCAGCAGAGGACAGACAGAATCCGTATTTTGCACCGATACTGGAGAAGGATCTGAGAAATTTGCCTGAAACATTAATTCTCACAGCAGAATATGATCCTTTGCGCGATGAGGGAGAAGTATATGGCAGAAAACTTCATGCTACAGGAAATCATGTGGAAGTACACAGGATTTACGGAGCATTTCATGGATTTTTTGCGCTGGGAATCAAATTTCTGCATGTACAGGAGAGTTTTAAATATATTAACCAGTTTCTGAATAAGAGTTATGAGAAAATTCTACAGTAATCCCCGAGAAGATTGCTACAGGACAAAGAGGTAAGCAGGAACGAAAAAGAGGGCAGGAAAATTATGGATACAGGATACTCAAAATGGAGAAAACTGGATAATGCAGCATTGGCATTTCCGCTGGTAACAGGAAAGAATGACACCAGAGTGTTTCGTTTCTATTGTCAGTTAAAGGAAGAAGTCAATGGGGAAATCCTTCAGGCAGCACTGGATCAGACAATGGAGAAATATCCATTGTTCCAGGCGGTTCTGAGAAAAGGGCTGTTCTGGTTTTATCTGGAGCACAGAGACATCAGGGCAGTGGTAAAGCCGGAGACGGAACCACCATGCAGCCGTTTATATATTCCGGATAAGAAATCCCTTTTATTTCAGGTGAGTTATGACAAAAACAGAATTAATTTTGAGGTGTTTCATGCATTGACAGATGGCACCGGAGCCATGCATTTCCTGCAGGAACTGGTTCAGGATTATCTGATCCTGGCACATCCACAGGCAGATCTTCCGCAGATTGAGCATGCAGAGGAAATTACACATGGAGATAAAGAAGAGGACAGCTTTTCTCAGTATTATTCTTCAGATATACCGAAAGATAAAGAGAAGAAAAAAGCTGCTGTTAAACTGAAAGGGGAGAAGCTGGTTCACTCAGATATGCATGTTACGGAGGTTGCTCTTTCTGTAAAAGATATCCACCGGAAAGCCCGCTCCTGTGGAGTTTCCATCACTGTTTTACTGACAGCAATGATGCTGTGTTCTATTCGGGAAGAGATTCCAAAGAATCAGCAGAAACGACCGGTAGCATTGATGATTCCGGTGAATCTGAGAAATTATTTTCCGTCTCAGTCTATGACAAATTTCTTTGGATGGATTGAGGTGGGATATATATTTTCTGATGAAACAACCTTTGAAGATGTACTTTTGTCTGTGAAGAAACAGTTCGAAGAAGAACTGGTAAAAGAAAAGATTGCCATGCATATGAGCGGATATGTGCGCATTGAGAAGAATCCTTTTGTACGTGCTGTTCCGTTGGAGATCAAGAAATATTTTCTGATGATCGGAGCCAATCTGGGAAGCAGGAGCATTACGGCAGTTTATTCTAATATCGGCATTATTCGTTTGCCGGAGGAGTACAAAGAATATATTCAGCATTTTGGGATTTTTGCAAGTACCAATTCTTTGCAGATGTGTTCCTGTTCTTATGGGGATGAGATGGTACTGGGATTTACTTCCAAGATACCGGATGACAGTATCCAGAGGAATTTCCAGCGGATGCTTGGCGAGGAGAATGTTTCCCACAGAGAATTAAAGAATGAATTTCCGGGATATGGGGAAAAGCACAGGCTTGAGAAAAAAGAAAATCAGAAGGTTATCCAGACTTTCAGCTTCCTGTGTCTGGCAATTGCGGTAATTTGCGGAATGATCAATTTTATGATGGCAGGTGTACTGAACTGGTTCTGGTTTGCAGGAGCAGGATGTGCCTGTGCATGGCTGGTTGTTATGGTAGCATATTATAAACGCAGGAATATTCTGAAGAATGAAATGTGGCAGCTTTTGCTCATATCAGTAATCGCAATCCTATGGGACCGGTTTACCGGATGGAAGGGCTGGTCTGTGGATTTTGTGATTCCTTTCGGGATATTGGCAGTGCAGTTTTCTGTTCCTGTGATCGCAAAAATAAACCGTCTGGAAAGGGAAGAATATCTGTTTTATCTTGTACAGGCGGAATTGCAGGACTGATTCCGATGATATTGGTTTGGACTGGAATCGTGCAGTTTGCCGTACCTTCAGTAATCTGTGCCGGAATCAGTTTTCTGACATTGGCTGCACTGTTTATCTTCTGCAAGAAGGATACGATGCGGGAGTTTCATAAGAAACTGAGGATGTAGAAATATGGTCTTGACACACATGGGATAAAAGATTATACTTTACCCATGTAAAGAAAGGGGAGCTTGTGAGCGCAGGCTGAGAGGAAGTCATCAACTTCGACCCATATACCTGATTTGGATAATGCCAACGTAGGAACCTATAAGATATGATTTTAAAGGGAGATGACTGGCATCTCCTTTTTATTTATCTCATGCATTTGAAGAAATTCAGCTGTCCGGTAATCAATCTGTAATAAGCGAGAGAAAACCGGGGCTTACAGGGAAATTTACATTATAACAGATGAATATTGGGAAAGATGAGAGTGAACAGAGTTCATGAAGGGGTGCACCACCGCGGGTGTATTCTTTTGTGGACTCTTTTTTATGTTGTAGAGGTCGGACCTTCTTTTCCCGGAAAGGAGAAAGTATGCTTATTACTGTTAATGGAAAAACAAAAGAATTGCAGAATAATCTTACAATAGGGCAATATCTGGAGGAAAACAGCTATGTGCCCAGCCAGATCGCAGTAGAATTAAATGAAAGAATTCTGTCAAAAGCAGAGTACAGCACTACTGTTTTACATGAAAATGACATACTGGAAATAGTCAGCTTCATGGGAGGCGGAAGATAAACAGGGATATCCTGATATCACATTATAATATACGAAAGAAGGACTTAAATTATGAGTACAAATAATGAAGACAAACTGATTCTGGGAGGTCATGAATTTACTTCCCGTTTTATTCTGGGATCCGGAAAATTTTCTCTGGATCTGGTGAAAGCATGTATTGAAAAGGCAGATGCGCAGATCATCACTCTGGCTCTGCGTCGTGCCAATGAAGGTGGACTGGCAAATATTCTGGACTATATTCCGAAAAATGTTACTCTTCTTCCCAATACTTCAGGTGCCAGAAATGCAGAAGAAGCAGTTCGTATTGCCAGGCTTTCCAGAGAAATCGGATGCGGTGATTTCGTAAAGATCGAAGTGATCCATGATTCAAAATATCTGCTTCCGGATAACTATGAAACTGTTAAAGCTACAGAAATTCTTGCAAAAGAAGGATTTGTAGTAATGCCTTATATGTACCCGGATCTGAATGCAGCCAGAGATCTGGTAAATGCCGGAGCTGCCTGCATCATGCCGCTGGGTTCTCCGATCGGCTCTAATAAAGGTCTGTGCACTAAGGAATTTATCCAGATTTTGATTGACGAAATTGAGCTCCCGATCATTGTAGATGCAGGAATCGGACGTCCTTCTCAGGCGTGTGAAGCCATGGAGATGGGGGCATCTGCAGTTATGGCAAATACTGCGATTGCCACAGCAGGTGATGTGCAGATAATGGCTGAAGCATTTAAAAAAGCTATTGAAGCAGGACGAAGTGCATACCTTGCCGGACTGGGAAGAACCCTGGAAAAAGGTGCAAGCGCATCCTCTCCACTGACTGGTTTTCTTCATGAGTAATAAATAAAAAATCATTCTAAAATGAGATTTTTGATCAAGGCAAAGATATCTGACGCAGGATTTCACACTCTGATGGGCTGGATTAAGATGCATTATTTTAGAGGATTGCTATAACTGCAGAGTAGGTATTAATTTATAGGAAAACGAAAGTTGCCAAATGGTAATAAAGAGGAGAAAACATCAATGGAAACAACAGAAAAAAATATGGAACATGGGGAACACTTCAACGAAAGTATTGTCAATGAAGTGATTCTGGAAGATATGAAAAAGAACAGGATCGATCATATGAAATATCTTCCGGGAATGGAAGTACTGGAAGAATCAGACATGATGGATCAGGTTATTTCTGCCATGAATGCTTACGATTATGATAAATATACAGAGGCAGATGTACGCAGGGCACTTGCTCATGATAACCGTACACCAGAGGATTTTCAGGCACTGCTGTCTCCGGCTGCGCTGCCTCTTCTGGAGGAAATCGCGCAGGCTGCGCAGAAAGAAACCAGGAAACATTTTGGGAACAGTGTGTATATGTTTACCCCTATTTATATTGCAAATTACTGTGAGAATTACTGTATTTACTGCGGATTTAACTGCCATAATAAGATCCGCAGAGCAAAGCTGAATGCAGAAGAGATTGATAAGGAAATGGCTGCTATCGCAAAGACAGGACTGCAGGAAATCCTGATTCTTACAGGAGAGAGCAGAGCAAAATCTGATGTAAAATATATCGGAGAAGCATGTAAGATTGCCCGGAAATATTTCAAAGTAATCGGACTTGAAGTTTATCCTATGAATTCAGATGAGTATGCACATCTCCATGAATGCGGAGCTGATTATGTAACGGTATTCCAGGAGACTTATAATTCAGATAAGTATGAAACTCTGCATCTTGCAGGGCACAAGCGTATATTTCCTTATCGTCTGAACGCACAGGAACGTGCTTTAAAGGGTGGTATGCGAGGAGTAGGATTTGCTGCACTTCTGGGACTGGATGATTTCCGTAAGGATGCTTTTGCCACCGGATATCATGCATATCTTTTGCAGAGAAAATATCCTCATGCAGAGATTGCATTTTCCTGTCCGAGACTTCGGCCGATCATCAACAATGACCGTATTAATCCTATGGATGTACATGAACCACAGCTGCTTCAGGTGGTCTGCGCCTATCGTCTGTTCATGCCATTTGCAAGCATTACGGTATCTACCAGAGAGTGTGAGCGTGTCCGCGATAACCTGGTTGGAATTGCTGCGACAAAGATTTCAGCAGGAGTCAGCACAGGAATCGGAAGTCATGTGGAGGATATCGAAGATAAAGGAGATGACCAGTTTGAGATTTCAGACGGAAGGTCTGTAGATGAAGTCTATAAGGCACTTTTGGATCATGATCTTCAGCCGGTTATGAATGATTATGTGTACCTCTAAAATGCAGAAAAATCCTTATGAAAATGTAATTGCAGTGACCAACCGCTCCCTGTGTCAGCGTCCCTTTGCAGAACAGATCGAGCGTGTATGCAGCCTTCATCCGAAGGCGGTTATTCTGAGGGAAAAGGATCTGCCGGAGGAAGAATATTCTCGTCTGGCAGAGCAGATACTGGAAATCTGTAAGAGATATCAGGTTCCCTGCATATTACATACCTATGTAAACGCAGCAGAAAAACTGCATCATCCATACATTCATCTGCCAATATTTCTGTTGGAAAAATATGAGGGAAAGCTTGGAGATTTCCGGCAGATCGGAAGTTCGGTCCACTCCGTAGAAGATGCATTGAAAGCAGAAAGTCTGGGAGCTGATTATCTTACGGCAGGACATATTTATACAACTGACTGTAAAAAAGGACTTCCACCCAGAGGACTGGAATTTCTGGAGAATGTCTGTAAAGCAGTAAAGATTCCTGTATATGCCATAGGAGGGATACATCCGGGAACAGGACAGTTAAATGAGATTATGGAGCATGGTTCAGCCGGTGGATGTATTATGTCAGATATGATGAAGTTATGGTAAAAAGGTATTTTTCGATGAAAATATAGTAAATAAAAAGCCGTATTTCAACAATCAAACATGTTGAAATACGGCTTTTATAAAAGCATCATTCATCAAAAATAGTAACAATTTCACCATCCAGAATACGGTTTGTATTCTTTACGGCACAGAAGTTTCCACACATACTGCAGGTGTCTTCTTTCTCAGGTTTGGCCTCTGCGCGGTAGCGTCTTGCTTTCTCAGGATCCATGCTGAGTTTGAACATTTCTTCCCAGTCAAGACGTTTTCTCGCTTCGCTCATCTTATAATCCCATTCTGCGGCGCCGGGAACTCCTTTGGCAATATCAGCAGCATGAGCAGCAATTTTGGCAGCGATAATTCCCTCTTTTACATCAGCTGCATTTGGCAGACGAAGATGTTCTGCAGGTGTTACATAGCAGAGGAAGGCAGCACCTGAATAAGCAGCAATCGCACCGCCGATTGCGGAAGTAATGTGGTCATATCCGGGAGCAACATCTGTTACAAGCGGTCCAAGTACATAGAAAGGAGCGCCATGGCAAAGAGTTTTCTGGATTTCCATATTAGCTGCGATCTGATTCAGCGGCATGTGGCCAGGTCCCTCGATCATAACCTGAACATCCTTTTCCCATGCACGTTTGGTAAGCTCACCGAGAGTGATCAGCTCTTCAATCTGTGCAGTATCAGTTGCATCTGCAATACATCCGGGACGACATGCATCTCCCAGACTTAAAGTGATATCATACTCTCTGCAGATATCAAGAATTTCATCAAAATGTTCATAGAACGGGTTCTCTTTTCCTGTCATTTCCATCCATGCGAACATAATAGAACCACCTCTGGAAACAATGTTCATGAGACGTTTATTCTGTTTGAAACGTGCTGCGGTTGCACGATTCATACCGCAGTGGATAGTCATAAAATCCACGCCGTCTTCTGCATGCATACGTACGATATCAATCCACTCTTCAGAAGTAATCTTGCCAAGTGCTTTGTGATAATATACTACTGCGTCGTAGATCGGAACAGTACCGATCATTGCCGGACATTCGGATGTAAGTTTGCGGCGGAAGCTTCTGGTATCTCCGTAGGAGCTGAGATCCATGATGGCTTCTGCACCCATTTCTACTGCTGAATGTACCTTTTCATATTCCATATCAACGTCTTTCCAGTCTCTGGAAACACCTAAATTTACATTGATCTTGGTGGTCAGCTTTGCACCGACACCGCTCGGACTGATGCTCTTGTGATTTTTGTTGCAGGGAATAATTACCTGTCCTTTTGCAATCAGTTCTCTTAATTCTTCCACGTCAAAGTGTTCTTTTTCTGCTACGATTTCCATCTGTGGTGTGATGATTCCCTGACGTGCCGCGTCCATCTGCGTTGTATACTGTGTCATTTTTTCCTCCTTGCCCTGCACTGTGGGCCCTTAATTGCTGCACATAGTAATAGATAAACAGCAATATTAAATGAACTGCGCCTCCTGCATACAGCAGGGACTTGCACCTGCGCATATTCGTAAGTTTTTAAGTAAACTACTGGTGTGACAGAGAGTGGTGCCCCCGGTCTGTCGTGGCAATATTTTATTGCCTTTCAGGCGTATGAAATCATTTGCCTGACTATTTGTCCGCAATTAAAACAGGGGGGAGATAATATGATATGTCCGTTCAGAGTAAAAGGAAAACTGCAATATGCCAACAAGCATATTGCAGTGTGGAAGAACTATAACTTTCCCTACGTTGGCATTATCCAAATCAGGTAATGGGTTAAAGCGATACAGCTTACTCTCAGCCTGTTTACACAAGCACCCCTTGTCTCAATTACAATCAGTGTATCACTTAGGTATGGGAAAGTCAATATAAAATTTTGGCTACGTCATTAATAACGTAGCCGGATTTATGCAATTGCTATGGATAACTATGGTCAGACTAAGGACATATTATAGGCTTTGGAATCAGAATGCCATACTTTGTTTTTCATTTTTTTATTGGCAATTACCTTAATGCCGTACTTGGTATTCTTTTTCATTCCGGTGAGTGTAAAGAAATTGGAAGTTGTTGTTTTTACTTTTTTGAAAGAACTGCTTCCCGGATATTTTATGTAAATACTGTAATTGTTTGCACCGGCAGTTCTGTTCCATTTTACGCTCATGGATCTGTTTGTGTTGCCTGCTTTCTGAAGAGTGATGACATTGGAAATATATCTGTCCGTAGAGGTTGAACTTACATACCGTTTATTTCCCAGAACCAGGTAAGGGTAAATCTTCACCTGATAAAATGTATTGCCGGATATTGGAATGGTAAAGGAATATCTGGTATTAAAATATTTAGTTATAAGTTTGTGGGCTGCAGAACTCTGGTATACAACCTTATAACCTGTAATGGAGTTTGAAGGGTTTACAGTCTGCATATTGAAGGTATATCTGCCGGTTGATGCATAGGAAGATTTAATCTTTACCTTTGAATAAAGCGTGGTACATCCCACAGTACGGGAAGAAATCGCAATGCCTGATGAATTCAGTGCTGTGATTTTAATAACGTAAGCAGTTCCTGCTTTTAGCTTATTGATCTTAGCTTTGTTGCGGGTATTGCCAATATAGCCGAGAAAACGATAGGAAGAGGAACTTAAAGGGCTGATATTGACAGCATATTTGGAAGCATTGGTAACAGGGTTCCACTGAATAGTTACAGAATTCTCGGAAGCTGCTGTCTGTCTGATCCCTGGCTGGGCGGTAAGAGAAGCGCAGGCATTCTGTGCATCGGATGATTCAATGGCAGGGGCATCAGAATCGTCACTTTGAGTCAGTTCCACAGATTGTTCAGCGGGTACCAGCTGTGCTGTGGCTGCGAATACAGAGGAAGCGGACGATAACGTGAGAACAGCACTGAGTGCAATACTCACAAAGAACTTTTTGAACTTTTTTGCTTTCATAGTAAAACCTCCTTTTTTGAAGTGCAAAACGAGAGAAAAAAATCGTTTTGCAGATAGTACACCGAAGTGCGTCTGAGCAGATTTAAATAATAAAAAAGCTCCGTTAATGTTTGATTTATTGTAACATAACGGAGCTGAATTCCTGTAATTTGTCGTTGCGGGTAGTGGTTACTCATCCCATCCGTCATACATACGGATATTGACCTGAATATTTCTTACAATATCTCCCTCCAGCAGATCCAGATCGGATTCATCGGAAATTGCAGGGAGATCCATTTCATCTTCCATTACTTCTGCATAAATCCAGTTATAAGCAGCCTCGTTTGCATTATCGATCGCATCGTCGAGAGTGTCGCCTTCAGCTTCACAACAGGCAAGATCCGGAAAAAATGCTTTATATCTGCCTTCTTCATTTTTGCGGAAAACCGCAGGATATATAAATTTCATTGGTAAGAACCCCTTTCTGCTTTACGTTTATACTTAGAATAGTATATAATACATTCATATATTCATCAAGAAAAAAAAGAGTTATTAGTAACATTGGTAACAGAAGGATAAGGGGTTATATAGTATGCTGACAATAGAAATGGATAATTTTGACCTGGGGCAGATCTGCAGATCCGGGCAGTGCTTTCGGATGGATCAGATTGGTGATGACCGTTACCGGGTGATTGCGGGAGATAAATATCTGGAACTGACTCAGGAGAGAGGAATTGTCAATTTCTTTTGTCCGGAAGAAGATTTCATTTTCTTCTGGATCCGGTATTTTGATCTGGATTGTGATTACAGTGAATATATAAACATGATCAATCCAAGGGATAAATATCTGACAGCAGCAGGAGAGATGGGAAGCGGAATCCGCATTCTGCAGCAGGATCTGTGGGAGATGATTATTTCATTCCTGATCTCTCAACAGAATAATATTACAAGAATAAAGAAGTGTATTGAAAATATCAGCCGGGAATTTGGAGTAAGAAAAATAAGCAGCACAGGTGCAGAATATTATGCGTTTCCGACTGCAGAGGCACTGGCTTTGGCAACGGAAGAACAGCTTCGGGAGTGTAATCTGGGATACAGAGCAAAATATGTGCTGGACACAGCCAGAAAAGTCTGTTTCGGAGATATTTCACTTAACAGTCTGCATGATATGACTTATAAAGCTGCACGAAAAGAACTGCTGGGACTGTATGGAGTTGGTGAGAAAGTAGCTGACTGTATCTGTCTTTTCGGATTGCATCAGCTGGATGCATTTCCTGTAGATACTCACATCCGCCAGGTATTGGATGTCCATTATAAACGGGGATTTCCAAACAGACGTTATAAGGGCTGCCGGGGCGTGATGCAGCAGTATATATTTTATTATGAATTGATGAAGTAACAATTCAGCAGATAACGATGGAATAGTTATTTGATGAAGGTCAGAAAACTAGGAGGAATGTTATTATGGAAATCGGAGCAATGTTAGACGAATTAAGAGAAAAAGCACTGAAAGACCGTAACATCTGGCAGGAACTGATGGACACCAGAAAGGCAGAACAGCCGCTTGCCGCTTTCTGCGCGAAGTGTCGGGAACTGGGATATCAGATTTATGAGATGGATCTGATTACAGCCGGAGAAGAATTTTATGCTACCATGCGAAGAAGTACCAACGGTGGAGGTGAAAACTCTCCGAAGCTTGCAGGGGAAGACGATTTCTATGAACTTTTCTTCGCAAGCCTTGAGGAGCACATTTAGACAAATAAGAAAGTCCTCATCTGCTGAGCTAGAGCGTGTCTGAAAAATCATTCCCGCAATCTGCACACCCCACTTTGCGGGATATTTCACCCGAATTCAGTTGCCGTAGCCCGCTACGGCGCCCTCATCCGGGCAAAATATCCCACAAATTGTGACGCACATCTTGCAGAAAGCCTTTTTCAGACACGCTCTGGTTAAAGAAACACAGAGATGGGGATTTTCTTTGGGATAATGTGTATAATGATATGGATTATTTTGGTTATATGTGTATAAAGTAATTATTCCTGGCTGTCTACACCATTTTTTTCACAGATATCATTCAGACAGCACCTGTCACAGTAAGGTTTAGTGCGTGCTGTACAGACATCGCGGCCATGATTGACCAGGCGGTGACAGAGATCATTGCCTTCTTCGGGCGGAATGATTTTCCATAAAGCCATTTCTACTTTCTTAGGTTCTTTCATATTATCGACCAGACCGATGCGGTTGGAGAGACGGATGCAATGGGTATCTGTCACGATCGCCGGTTTGCCGAATACATCTCCCATAATCAGATTGGCACTCTTTCTTCCAACTCCGGGAAGCTTCAGCAGAGCATCAAAATCCCCGGGAACATTGTCATGATACTGTTCGTGGAGGATTTTCATGCAGGCACTGATATCTCTTGCTTTACTCTTACCCAGACCACATGGACGTACGATTGCTTCGATATCTGCAACATCTGCATTTGCAAGAGCTTCTACAGTAGGGAACTTTGCATACAGATCCTGTACAACTACATTTACTCTTGCATCTGTACACTGTGCAGCCAGACGCACACTTACCAGTAATTTCCATGCATTATCATAATCCAGAGTGCAGTCCGCATCCGGATATTCCTTTTTTAACCGTTCAATGACCTCGAGAGCCAGTTCCTGTTTTGTCATAAGTGTTCTATCTCCATTCTGCTGATATTTTATATTTGTTTTTCCTCAGGTGTATTTGAAAAATCATTCTCACAAATTGTGACACACATCTTGCGAAAAACATTTTTCAAACACGTTCTTTTATTTCAGATGAGTTACTGTTTACTCTGTTCTCAGTAACGCAGCCAAAATTCATTCCAGATTGCCTGCGGCAATGGGATTTTGGCTTGTATGTCTCGGGATTTTGGCATATTTATGCTAAAACACCTCGCGGAATAGTGATATGTGAACAGTAACCAGTAATCATACGACACTATAATAACACAAACAACACCCTCTTGCATTTCCAATTTCCCTATATTAAAATAAAACTAACCATTGTAAACTAGAGGGAAAAGAATGAAGGTACGAATGTATAATGTAGGTTTCGGAGACTGCTTCTGTCTCCGGGACAGAAAGAAGAGTCTGCTGGTAGATTTCGGAACAAATAACAGCAGGATAGAGGGGCGCCCCAGAAGAGAAATATTTGATGTGATCATCTCAGATCTGTCTACGATCAAGAGTAAAAATCTGCTTCTGACACATTTTCATATGGATCATCTGTCAGGGCTTCTTTATATGATGAAGAAAAAAGATATTTCTGTTGACTTTGGGAAAATTTATCTTCCCGATGTTTTTTCAAAAAAAGAAATGAGCAGAACACTGGTGCTGCTGCTTCTGGCAGATTTGTTAAAAGAATCCGGATTGCCAAGCCGTCAGGTCAGCCTGTTTGCACTGGTGGATGCACTTCTGGAGAACAAACAGAACGTGGAACTGTTAAGCAGGGGAAAACTGTTTGAAAACAAATATCAGGCACTCTGGCCGGATACAGATGTGATCCGGAAGGAGACGGACGAAGTCTATAACAGAATCTGTGAAGACGGGAAATTTAAAGAAGTAATGGATGTTCTGCTTGAATTTGCAGAGAAACTGAGACTGATCGTATGGTCTATGACTGCTGAAGGCAATAAACCGGCGGAAACTGTGGAAAAAGAAACAGATTCAACAGCATCTGAGCTGACAGAACAGCCGGAGGTCCGTCAGAAAATTATCCGGGCATATGTGTATGAACGTGAATTTCGCAGAATCAAAGCACTTCCTGATTTTAAGAAACTGCTGGCATGGCTGAATGAGAATCAGATAAATCTGCGGCAGTTCAAGCATAAGATCAGTATTGTGTTCCAGAATGCCAGAGACGGGGAATTAAATCTTTTGTTCACCGGGGATGCACAGCCTGAGCATCTGAAAATGATCGCAGAGAACTATGATGGAAAATTGCCGTTATATGAACATTACTGGTGTATCAAGGTACCCCATCATGGAACGCAGGGACATTATTTTGATTTCTCTCAGTATGAACCTGAAAATATGCTGATCTCTAATGGAATCCATTTTGCCAACAGCAAGAAAGAGTCAAAAGAACTCCGTACCTCACCGCTTTATGGAGGATTGTTCTATATTCCGGATACCCATATGTACTGTTCAAACTGTGACTGCTGTGACAGTTACGAGAACGGATGCTCCTGCAAGGAGGCGGATGTTATATCTCCAGCTTATTACAAGGATATATAAAGCGGTATATTTTGCTCGGATTCGGTTGCCGTAGTTATAGTCTGATTTGATTAAAATTAACATAGTGAGAGATTTTTATGACCTGATAAATATAAAACAGCAGACATCTGTATATTCCATCGAATATACAATGCCTGCTGTTTGTTTTTTACAGAATTTATATGATCACAAATTTTATTGGATTATTTTGCCGGTGTCAGGTGCCAGATATCGTTGTTGTACTGTTCGATAGTTCTGTCAGAAGAGAAGAATCCGGCTTTTGCAATATTAACCAGCATCTTCTTAGCCCATGTTTTTCTGTCTGCGTAATCAGCCAGCGCCTGATCTTTTTTCTCAACATAATCGTTGAAGTCAAGCAGTGTCATAAACCAGTCTTTGCTTACCAGTTCGTGGTGCAGTCTTTCCAGATTTTCTTTGTGGCCAAGTGCCAGCATCTTTTCACTTACGATGAAGTCAACACATTCCTTGATGCGCTTGTCATTTTCATAAATATCTCTGGAGCAGTAGTCAGCTTTCTCGTAATGTTCGATAACTTTCTCACTGGATTCACCGAAGATATAGATGTTATCTTTGCCAACCAGTTCGCTGATCTCAACGTTAGCGCCATCCATAGTTCCCAGAGTAACGGCACCGTTCAGCATGAACTTCATGTTACCTGTACCACTTGCTTCTTTGGAAGCCAGGGAGATCTGCTCAGAAATATCGCATGCAGGGAATAATTTTTCGGCTGCGGATACATTGTAGTTTTCAACCATAACAAGCTTCATGTATGGTGCAACTTCCGGATCATCTTTGATGAGATCCTGGAGTGTGAGCAGAAGATGAATGATATCCTTTGCAATCACATAAGCAGGAGCTGCTTTTGCACCAAAGATAAAGGTTACAGGCTGAGATGGTTTTTTGCCACCCTTAATCTCCAGATATTTGCTGATGATGTACAGAGCGTTTAACTGCTGGCGTTTGTACTCATGGAGACGTTTGATCTGGATATCATAGATGCTGTTTTCATCAATTTCAACACCTGTGTTTGACAGGATAAATTCTTTACAGGTTTTCTTAGCTTCTGTTTTGATCTCAAGAAGCTTGTTCAGAACAGCATCATCATCCTTATATTTCAGGAGATTTTCCAGTGCAGTTGCATTTGTTTTAAACTCATCACCGATCAGAGAGGTAATATAGTCTGTCAGCGGATGATTGCAGTGCATTAACCAGCGGCGGAATGTGATACCGTTAGTTTTGTTGTTGAATTTCTCCGGATAAATATCATAGAAAGCTTTCAGCTCGCTTGTTTTCAGGATTTCTGTATGCAGGGCAGCAACACCGTTAATGGAGAATCCGTAGTGGATATCCATATGTGCCATATGAACCAGATTGTTCTTGTCGATGATTGCCACATTTTCCTGTGGATATTTTGCTTTGATTTTCTCATCCAGTTTTTCGATGATCGGTACAAGGTGAGGAACTACATCAAGAAGGTAGTCCATTGGCCATTTTTCCAGAGCTTCTGCAAGGATGGTATGGTTTGTGTAAGCACATACTTTGGATACGATTTCAGCAGCTTCATCAAAGTCGATTCCGCGCTCTGTCAGGAGACGGATCAGTTCCGGAATGACCATACTTGGGTGAGTATCGTTGATCTGGATCACTGCGTAGTCTGCAAGGTCATGAAGGTTGCAGCCTTTCTTTGTTGCTTCGTCCAGGATGAACTGAGCGGCATTGGATACCATGAAATACTGCTGGAAGATACGGAGCTTACGTCCGTCATCATCGCTGTCATCCGGATACAGGAACAGTGTCAGGTTGTGAAGGATGTCCTTTTTGTTAAAGGAAATTCCATCGTGAACCATGGATTCATCTGCCAGATCAATGTCAAATAAGTGCAGATGAATGGATTTGTTATTGTAGCCTGCAACGTCGATATCGTACAGGGAAGATTTCAGTGAGAATCCGCGGAACGGTACAGTATAGGAAACACCTGCAGGTGTAAGCCAGCTGTGTTCTTCAATCCATGGGTTCGGAGTTTCCTTCTGAAGTCTGTTCTCAAAGAGCTGTTTGAAAAGACCCAGATGATAATTCAGACCAATACCTTCGCCCGGGAGACCGAGAGTTGCGATGGAATCCAGGAAGCATGCTGCCAGACGTCCAAGACCACCGTTTCCAAGAGATGGTTCCGGTTCAACTTCTTCGATGTCAGCGATGGCTTTTCCATTCTCTTTTAAGAATGCAGCAACATCATCATAGATTCCCAGGTTGATCAGGTTGTTGGATAATAATTTACCGATCAGGAACTCTGCGGAAATGTAATAGATTTTCTTCTTTCCATCCTGATAGCCTTTTTCGAAGAGCTGGTTTTTGGTATAAATCAATAATGCATTGTAAATTTCTTCGTTTGTGCACTGGCGTGCATTTTTCTTATACAGGTCATAGATGAGCTTTTCTAAATTTTCCATCGTAATCTCCCTTTCTGAAATGAATATGTGTTTTTTATGAGTTAGATTGCTTATTTTTTAGTTTTGAATAGTGTATTGTTTTCTGGTTTATATCAGGAAGAGAAGTTCTCTTGCTGACATCTATAACTATATCAGCAGTCTATTCAAAAAAATACAACAAAATTGCGATTTTATGACAGGTTTCTGCGAAACTTGTGAGGAGACATTCCGGTTGCCTGCTGGAATTTCTTAATGAAGTAGCTGGTGTTGTTGAAGCCTACTTCCAGTGCGATCTCTGTGACAGAGGAATCAGAGTGCAGAAGCATAGGCTTGGCTTTCTCGATGCGCAGGTCATTGATGTAGGCGATCAGAGTCTTGTCCGTATATTGTTTGAACAGTTTCATAAAGTAGTATTCGCTGTAATTTGACATGGCAGTAAGGTCTGCAACATTGAGGGGCTGGGCGTAGTTCAGGTTAATATAGTCCAGGATCTTTTTAATAGAAGCAAGACTCTTATTTTGTTCTTTATCCGCAGGAATGATGTAATTTCCCATGAGCATTTCATAGAAGAAACTGAAAAACAGAGCTTTTAATTTTACAAAATAATAAGGCTTTTTTTCCTTATGGCAGGTGTGGATTGTATCAAAAAGCTGGCAGATATTTTCATAGTTGCTGTCTGATGGAGAAATAATATGCGTAAATTCCGCCTGATTTTCCATCAGCAGGGAAATGACACGTTCCTGACATAAATCTCCCACCGGACCGGACAGGAAGCTCAGGTCGAATACAATGCTTCTGAAATAAAGGATATTCTTCAGATCTGTTTTTATGCCATGAAGAACTCCACGGTTTACGATGATCAGATCACCGGACTTGACGCGGAGAATCTCTTTGTTCAGACGTACCAGACCGCTGCCGGATTCAATATAGATCAGTTCCATCTCATCATGCCAGTGGTTATAGAGAGAATGGAAGATCTGGCAGTTGTCTGTATAGATTTCTATGGGAAGCTCAAAAGAGCCGTGAGAGCTTCGTTCTTTGAGAGTGTCATCTACTTCAATCGTGGGGGTAACTGGCATGGAAAGCGCCTCCTTTTATTCAGAGATTTTTAACTTGTAGTAAGACAATGGAATCAAAAGTATCGTTATGGTCGATCCACTGATAAGAGCCATTATACCTCTGGCAGATATCTTCAATAATAGAAAGCTCATATCCATAGACAGAGAGTGGGAAGGGGTTAGCTTACAAGAGCTTCCCATTCCTGCTTTTCTTTTCTCGTATAGATAATCGGTAAGATGTTCTCCGTAAAGGACAATTAGCCCCTTTATTATTTTTCAGAGTATTTTTCGATTACACAATTATGCGTTTTCTGTTTTTTATCATAAGAAATTCCAACAAGTAAAATATTGTCAGTATAATTTGCAATAGCTTCAGGGTACTGCCTGTTTTTTATCTGCCGGATTGCGGTCTGGGCATTTTGACTCCATTTTAACTCAACAACAAGTGCAGGGTAATCTCTGGAATATTCTGGCTTTGGAAGGTAGACAAAATCTGCAAAACCTCTGCCAGCAGGAAATTCACGTATAGGTTTAAAATAATACCGCATAGTGCTGAGATAACCGATGGACAGAATGCTGCTGAGGGAGTTTTCGTTGTTGTACTGAATAGCTGAAGCGTATTCATTGTGTATTTTTTCAATGGATATGGCTACAGTGTCTGCGTCCATGTCCAGAGTGGCATCCAGCAGTTCTGAGGATTCCTGCTGAAATGTCAGAAATTCATTCCATTTCTTTCGTTTAACAGCTTTGGCAAGTTCCTGACGGATTTCTTCGTTTGGAACAAATGCAGAATGAGTATCCTGATCATAACCCAGATATCCCAGATGAATCAGGCAGGTAAGAACATCATCTCTGCAAGTAAAATTCACCATATCATTCTGGAAAGTCGTAGGATCGATTTCTGCGGAATTACCGGACAACATTTCTATAATGGCAGTTTTGAGTCCGTCAAAATCCATATTGATCAGAGGTACAATTGCTTCGTAGGTTCCGGTATCCGACCAGTAGCTTTGGAATTTATTCCATATCATTAATTCTACTACTGCTTTAGGATTGTATACCTGATATTGCTCCAGCAGATAACCGTCATACCAGTGTTTGGTTTTGGAGAAATCCCGGTGGTATTTTTCACAGAGCATTCGTACTTCTTCTTCCGTAAAGCCAATATATTTGGAAAAGATCCTGGCATCAGTCATTGTAAACTCCGTAAAATTATTCAGAGCTGACTGTGTTTTGATTTTCTTGATTGGAAGAATCCCGGTGAGGTAAGCCAGTTGAATATATTTGGTAGGTTCAGAACCTTTGAACATACCGCGGAGAAAGTTGATGTATTCCTCCTGGACTGCCAGGTCGGTAGAAGCATCTCGGATCAAAACATCCCATTCATCAATAATTACTACGAACTTTTGACCAGTGGCAGTGTTAATGCAGGACAGAGCTTCAGGCAGAGAGTTTATGGAAGCAGGCAGAATTTCAGGGTAATAATTTCTTAATTCCAGAATCGTCTTTTCAGTAATGTAGGAAACTACATTCCCCGGACCGCCGGCTGGTTCCATACACCATTGAATATCCAGATGGATCACATCATATTGATTCAGATATTTTGTGAAATCAGGTGCCTGACTGATTTCCAGAGATGAGAACATTTCTTCGGAACTACAGCCTTTACAGTAATATGCAGTGAGCATATCGGCAGTGATGGATTTCCCGAACCTGCGGGGGCGACTGTTGCATATGAATTTCGCGGTGGTATCCATAACTTTATTTGTATATGCCAGCAAACCGGTTTTATCTACATAGATTTCTGAATTCAGCGCAACCTGAAAAGCACTGTTTCCGGAATTTACAAATCGTCCCATGGAAATGACTCCTTTCTGTTCAGTGTTTTTTTATCATGTATACTGCTTGGTTTCTTTGCTCTATTGTAAAATGCTATATTCAGAATGTCAATGAGACATGGCAAAGATATCTGAAGTTAAAGCAATTCCAGGGGATTGACAGCCACACAATAATCAGCTAAATTTTTGTATAGACATCAGACCTCGTTGTGATAAAGTGTTTACTATGAATATAAAAGGTGGAAAAGTTACCTGGAAATAAAGCAGGAGCTTCTGAAGAATAAAATGATCCTACAGGGGAGTGACAATGGAAGACAATTTTGAAAAACTAAATCTGCTTCTGGAGCAGGAACTGTGTGAGTTTGTGGATATTCCGGATGGTTTTACCGGACAGACAGAGAGTGGAGAGCTACGTCTGATCTACCTGATGACTGATGCGGTGGAGAGCTTTCTGGTTCTGAAAAATGCCAGGATGACAGGAAATTATGTCAGGGATTATGAAGGAGAGTTTGAGGGCTCTGTAGAGAAAGCAGACAGGGATTTATGTGAGGCAGAGTATATTCTGGTGGTTCATCAGGGGCGGAATGTGTTTACTGTATTTTTTGAAGATATTTTGCTGGAAACACATCTGTATAATTATGGAGAGCTGGGACATTTCTGGGTGGAAGGATATGAAAACCTGAGAGTCATGGAGTATCAGATTGCCATATTGCGTGATAAATATGAGTATCTGGGGGAAAAATATTGCACTGAGTATGAAGGAAAGCTGGCAATGCTGCGTGATTTCCCGCCGTTAAACTGTCTTTTTTATCCGGCAGTACCGGAGAAGTATATTGTTCCGGTGGACAACCCATGGGAGGTAACGGCGGAAGCACTGGCAGTTATGCAGGAACTGGCAACGGAAGCAGGAGATGAAAAACTGGGAAAAATGCTCAGGCGTTATGAAAAAAATCCGGATATATCAAATGCCAAAAAGATAGCCGGAATGCTTTGCAGGAGCAGTCATTTACCGGTGATTACTCTGCTGGGAGAAAAAATCAGGGAAGCAGCATCGGTCTATCCGGACAGAGATTTTGGCAGAAAACAGAATAAATATCTACATGAATTGATGGAAAAAGCTGAACGAAGAAAAGAAGAATTGGAAGCAGAGAATGTTCAGACTCTGATCTACAGAGAAGAACCTTTCATTTATGACTGTGATTCCATATCGTTTCAGGTATATCTTATGATTGTGAGAAAAGGTGTATGGAAGCAGAAAATAATGGTTGAGAAAATATAAAGTAGTCCGAACAGGAATAAAGAAGGGATTATAATAATAATGGATAAATTATTAGACTTAACAAGAGACTTTGATGCAGCGAAAGCTGCTTTTGAAGCATATCTGGATGAATATGACAGAGCGGATGATAAGATTCATCTGAAAATCGTACATACTTATGGAGTGGTTGATGCAGCAGAGGACATTGCCCGCCGTATGGGATTAACAGAGGAAGATGTACAGCTAGCAAAGCTGATCGGATTGCTCCATGATATTGGCAGATTTGAACAGATTAAACGATTTGACAGCTTTGAACCGGGAACTATGGAGCATGCAGCATATGGTGCACAGCTTCTGTTCGGATCGGAGAAAATGATCCGCAGATTTGTGAAGGATGACAGGTTTGACAGCCTGATCTGCACTGCGGTTGAGAAACACAGTGATTTCAAACTGGAAGGAATTACGGATGAGAGAACTCTGCTTCATGCAAAGTTGATCCGGGATGCAGATAAGCTGGATAATTGTAGGGTAAAGCTGGAGGAGTCCATGGAAACACTTCTGGGAGTGGATGAGAAGGGTGTCGGCGAAGGAGTGATCGCGCCAAAGGTGTGGGAGTCCTGTATGGCAAAGGAATCTGTATTATCTTCAGACAGGGTTTCGAAAGTGGACTACTGGATTTCCTATATTGCACAGTATTATGATATCAATTTCTCGGAAACCTATGAGATTATGCGTGAACATAATTATGTGAAACGGATTAAGGACAGAGTTCCCTATGCATTACCGGAAACACAGGAAAAGATGGACATTCTGGCAGCAGAGATGGAGAAATATATGGATGAGAGAATTCGAAACCAAAAATAATCAGGAGAAATTCACCTGCGGAGAATTTGAATATCAGGTTATAAGAAGTGCCCGAAAAACCATGACTCTGGAGGTGCGCAGGGATGGAAATGTGATTGTCCGTGCACCGCTCCGTACAGGTCTGCCGCGGATCAAAAGATTTGTAAACCAGAAGCAGGAGTGGGTTCTGGGATGTCTGGAACGGACAAAAGAATACAGGGAAGAGAAGCCATTGAGTGCAGATCTGAGCGAGGCAAAACGGAATGTCTATATACGAAAAGCAAAAGAAACGATTACCAAAAGAGCTTCTTATTTTGCCAGACTCATGGGCGTTTCTTACCGTAATATCACCATCAGAGAGCAAAAAACGAGATGGGGAAGCTGCAGCAGTGAGAAGAATCTGAATTTTAACTGGAAACTGATACTTGCACCACCTGAAGCGCTGGATTATGTAGTGATACATGAACTCTGCCATCTGAAAGAGATGAATCATTCGAAGGCATTCTGGGACGAGGTCGAAAAAGTAATGCCGGAGTATGAAACGTACAAGTTATGGCTGAAAGAGAATGGATGGAGGTTATAATGAATAATGAAAACAATAGCTGATCTGCACATTCATTCCAGATTTTCCATGGCGACAAGTAAAGAAGGTACGCCTGAGAATCTGGATTTCTGGGCGAGAAAGAAAGGGATTTCTCTGATCGGAACAGGTGATTTTACGCATCCGGTATGGAGAGAAGAACTGAAGGAGAGACTTGTTTCAGAGGGAAACGGCTTGTATCGTCTCAGAGATGAATATGTAAAAGAAGATAGCCGGAAATTTCCGGGAGAAGGAACACGCTTTGTTGTTTCCGGGGAAATCAGTTCTATTTATAAGAAAAACGGAAAGACCAGAAAAGTACACAATGTGATTTTGCTTCCAAGTCTGGAGGCAGCAGATGCCATGGCTCAGCGTCTGGAAAAAATCGGAAATATTCACTCAGATGGTCGTCCGATTCTTGGTCTGGACAGTCATGATCTTCTGGAAATGATGCTGGATGTATGCCCGGAAGGAATTCTGATTCCGGCTCATATCTGGACACCGCATTTCTCTGTATTAGGTGCGAAATCAGGATTTGATTCTGTAGAGGAATGTTTCGAGGAACTGGCACCGTATATACATGCACTGGAAACAGGACTTTCCTCTGACCCGGCTATGAACTGGAGAATTTCCAAACTGGACCGCTATCAGCTTGTATCCAATTCAGATGCACATTCCCCGTCTAAGCTGGGGCGCGAGGCGAATCTGTTGGATATTGACTGTTCCTATGAAGGACTTTATCGGGCAATCCAGACTGGCGAAGGGCTGGAAGGAACAGTAGAATTTTTTCCTGAAGAGGGGAAATATCATTTCGATGGTCACAGAAAATGCGGTGTATCATTAAGCCCGGTGGAAGCAGAACGGCTTGGAGGAATCTGTCCTGTCTGTGGAAAGAAGCTGACCATGGGTGTAGATCACAGAGTAGAGCAGCTTGCAGACAGAGAGGAAGGATTTGTGAAAGAAGATGGTAAGAAATATGAAAGCCTTGTACCTCTGCCGGAAGTAATCTCTGCATGTATGGGATATTCCACTGCAAGTAAGAAAGTGCAGGGGTGTTTTGAACAGATGCTACAGACACTGGGAACAGAATTCGACATTCTGCGAAACGTACCGTCAGAAGATATTAAATCCTGTGCAGGAGAACGGATTGCAGAAGGAATTGAGAATGTAAGAACCGGAAATGTGAAGAGAATTCCGGGATATGATGGTGAATATGGAAAAATACAACTGTTTGATGAAAATTAAACATGAAATTAATGAAACCTAAAAAATGGATTGCATGTAATCATATATAAAATTTGTAAAATATTTTGGAGGAATTAAATGTGATTTATTTTTGGGTTAGTAAACTGTTTGTAGAGAATGACGGGTAATATATATGAAGAAAATAGGAATTATCTCAGACACTCATGGCTTACTCAGGCCGGAAATTATTGAAATTTTAAAAGACTGCGACTGCATTATCCACGCAGGTGATGTAAACAAACCGGAAATCCTGGATACACTTCGTATGATGGGCTCCATCTATGTAGTCCGCGGAAATAACGACAAGGACTGGGCAGAAGGAATGGCGAAAACCTTACGCTTCACCATAGAAGGGGTGAAATTTTTCATGACCCACAATAAAAAAGATGTAGACTGGGATTTAAAAGACACACAGGTAGTCATCTTCGGACACACCCATAAATACTTTGAAAAAATGATAGACAACCGTCTATGGCTAAACCCGGGAAGCTGCGGCCCCAGACGCTTCGACCAGGAGATCACCATGGCAATAATGACAGTCGATAATGGAACCTATCAGTGGAAAAAGGTTGCCATGATCCCGCAGAAGTAAGTTAATTATTCACGAATATCTGAATGATACAGATCCGGAAAAGGAAGAAGAATATTCTCTGGAGGAGTGTAAAAAAGAATGGAAAATTGATTGTAACTGTAATTGATGCAGGAAATAGGGGACAGATATATAAAAGATTATAAATGTTATAAAGCAAAACTTCTTTTTGAAAATCAATCATGAGTTTTCGAAAAGAAGTTTTTTTATTTTGTTCTTTTTGTCAGTTTTTCCACTTCTTTTTTGTTGGATTTGTCGAACTTAAAAAATTAAGTTGACTGGAAATTAACAATTAAGTATACTGAAAGTGAAGACAACGACAGAAACCACAGACAGAACCATTGCGGAATTGCTGTTACCAGCAGCCGCACAACAGAAAGAAAGGAGCAGAAATGGCTGTTCAGTTTAATGAAGACAAGAAAATCTTCCGTCTGGATACGGAAACAAGTACTTACTTAATGGGATTAACTCCGGAAGGATATCTGGGACATATTTATTACGGAGACCGCTTATATCAGGCAGCAGAAAATTATATGCTGCGTATGGAGGAGCCTCCGTACACACCATCTGTAAACAAGAGAGAGAAATCTTCTTTCCTGGACAGTTTTCCGATGGAATATCCGACAGGGGGCATCGGAGATTATCGTGAGAGCTGCTTAAATATCCGCAATGAAGCAGGGCAGATGGGATGTGAAATTCATTATGTTTCCCATGAAATTTATAATGGTAAAAAAGCTCTCAAAGGACTTCCGGCATCTTTTGGCACAGAGGATGAGGTACAGACACTGGATATTCTTTGTGAGGATGAGGTTCTGGGACTGCAGGTGGTATTGAGCTATTCTGTATTTGAGAAGGAAAATGTAATTACCCGAAGTGTACGTTTAATTAATAAGGGAGCTCAGAAACTTAAAATTGAGAAAATCTACAGTGCATGTCTGGACATGGACAATGAGAATTTCGAGATGTTGACACTCCATGGTTCTTGGGCGAGAGAACGTCATATCCAGCAGGGACCACTCCGCTACGGAAAACAGATGGTATCTTCCACAAAAGGAGAGTCCAGCCATCAGGAGCATCCGTTCCTGGCGCTGGTGACACCGGGAACAACTCAGCAACAGGGCAAAGTTTACGGAATGCATTTCGTATATTCCGGAAACTTTATCGGACAGGCAGAGTTAAACCAGTTTGATTCTGTGCGTGCTGTAATGGGTATTAATAAAGAGGAATTTGGCTGGATTCTGAGAACTGGAGAGGAATTCCAGGCACCGGAAGTTATTATGACTTATTCCCATGAGGGATTAGGTGAAATGACCAGAAGTTATCATGATTTCTACAGAAATCATATGATCAGAAGCAAATATCTTCACAAAAAGAGACCAATCCTGATTAATAACTGGGAAGCTACCTACTTTGATTTTAATACAGACAAACTGTTAGATATTGCGAGAGAAGCAAAGTCCTGCGGTATTGAAATGCTGGTTATGGATGATGGATGGTTTGGTGTAAGAAATAGCGATAACTGTTCTCTTGGTGACTGGAAAGTAAATACAGCTAAGATTACAGGTGGCCTGAAATACTTGGTTGATGAAGTAAATAAGATTGGTCTTGCGTTTGGTATCTGGTTTGAGCCGGAGATGATTTCTCCGGATTCTGATCTTTACAGAGCGCATCCGGAGTGGGCAATCCAGATTACGGGAAGAGAGGCGACACAGAGCAGACAGCAGTATGTACTTGATCTGTCCAGACCGGAAGTTTTTGATTATGTGTATGAAAGTGTAGCTTCTATTTTAAGAAGTGCAAATATCGCTTATGTGAAATGGGATATGAACCGTCAGTTAAGTGACCTTGGAAGTACCTATCTGGGAGCGGAAGAGCAGCAGGAACTTTTCCACCGTTATGTTCTTGGAGTTTACGCATTACAGGAGAGACTGGTTACAGAATTTCCTGATCTTCTTCTGGAAAATTGTTCCGGAGGTGGTGCACGTTTTGACCCAGGTATGTTATACTATAGTCCACAGATCTGGTGTTCAGACGATACAGATGCGATTGAACGTCTGATGATCCAGGAGGGAACATCCCTGATCTATCCGTTATCTACAATGGGTGCTCATGTCAGTGACTGCCCGAATCATGCGGTTGGTCGTGTGACACCCTTTGAGACAAGAGGACATGTGGCACTTGCGGGTACTTTCGGATATGAACTGGATGTAACGAAGATTCCGGAAGAGGACAGAAAGATGATTCCGGAGCAGACAAAGATGTACCACAAATATCATGACCTGATACGTGAGGGCGACTACTACAGAATCGCTTCCTACAGAGAGAATCATCTGTATGACTGCTGGGCAGTAGCTGCCAAAGATAAGAGTGAAGTTCTGGTAACTTACGTGCATGTACTGAGCACACCGAATGCCCATAGCAGAAGAATTTTCCTGCAGGGATTTGATCTGGAAACTGTCTATGCACTTGAGGGAACAGAAGAGAAATATACAGGTGAGATGCTGATGAAGTGCGGATTCCTTGTAAAAGGATTCTGGGGAGACTTTAAGAGTAAACTGTATCATTTTGTGAAAGTAAATGAATAAAAAGAGATAAAATACTGTTTGAAGTTTTGTCCTGGCAAGAACGAGAAAGCCATAAGTACAATATTTTCCCGTTACAGAACATCTCAATCGTACAGTGTAAAAACAGAAGACTATTGTAAGGAAGAACAGTAAGCAAAACGAGAAAGGAAATGTGATGTAATGGGGAAAGTAAGAATGGCTGATATCGCCAAAGAGGTAGGCGTCAGTGCAGTAACAGTTCATAATGCACTGACCGGAAATAAAGGTGTCAGTGACGAGATGCGCCAGAAGATCCAGAAGGTTGCCGATGAGATGGGGTATCATCAGATGTCAGCGGCTGCCAAGAGAGAGCGCAACAAAGGCGGTCTGCGCAACATCGGAGTTATTATTTCCGAGAAGTATCTGGCTGCATATACCACTTTCTACTGGAAAATGTATCAGGAACTTGCTCTGGTAGCTACAGATAAGGGCTGTATGGCTGCTGTAGAGATCCTGAAGCATGACATGGGGGATAATTTCATTCTTCCGAGGATCCAGGAGGAGCATACAGTAGATGCCCTGGTAGTGATGGGAGAGATCAGCAGGGAGTATATCCACTTTATGAAAGAGCGCACAGATGTGCCGGTGATCTTCCTGGATTTTTATGACAAAGAGCTGGCAAATGATGCAGTCATCGCTGATAACTTCTATGGAATGTATCTGATGACAGGGTACCTGTTTGAGCAGGGATTCACAAAGATGGCGTATGTTGGTTCTATTCATGCGACCAGCAGTATCATGGACCGTTACTGCGGTTTTTACAAAGCACAGTTAGAGCATGGACAGGCTCTGCCGGATGAATGGCTGATTGAGGACCGTGATGAAAAGGGTGCTATGAGCATCAGGCTGCCGGAGCATATGCCGGAAGCCTTTGTATGCAACTGTGATCTTGCTGCGGGAATGCTGATCATGGAACTGGAGAAACAGGGATATCGCGTGCCGGAGGATATTTCCGTAGTTGGTTTTGATAATTACCTGTACCCTGGATTCCCGGACAAAAAAATTACCAGCTATGAGGTAAATACACAGGCGATGGCAAAAGTGGCGCTGGAAAAAGCACTGAAACAGATTAAGAATCCTGCTTCAGGACGAGGCCTGAGCATTGTTTCCGGAAAGATTGTGGAAAAAGAAAGCGTTCGCAGGAAAAACTAAAGAATTAGCAGTTCTTCTGCGCAACTTAATAGATGACTTAAAATAAAAATTAATCAAAAACCACCAAAAGCTTCTGCTACCCGTCAAAAACGGGTATGACAGGAGCTTTTTTCTTGTGATTTTATACAAAACCTCAACTTAAATATTTCGTACTATTAACAAAAACGTTTATTTAAGCAAAAATAGCTTGATATTTAAGTTGAATGTGGTAAGATTAAATCAACTTAAATGTAAGTGAATTAAGAAAAACTTAAGGAAAAGTGAAAAGGGTAAAGGAGGAACCGACATGAGCGTGTCAAAGAAAGTGTTAAGTGTAGGTCTGGCTGCAGTACTTGCAGCATCTATGATCCCGGCAGTTGGTGTTTTTGCAGCAGATGAGGAAATCCCAACACTGGATCAGATCAAGGTAGGAGAAGATTATCAGGATCTGAAAGCATCCATCAAAGTGCTGACAAACAGAACTGATATTGTGGATACTGTATATAAAGGATATGCAGATGAATTTATGAAGATGTATCCAAACATCAAGGTTGAATACGAAGGAATCACAGATTATGAGCAGTCTCTGGAGCTTCGTCTTACAACAGGCGACTGGGGTGATCTTTGTTTCATTCCTACCAGTGTTGACAAAAGTGAATTAAGCAGTTACTTTACACCACTTGGCGATTATGACACATTAGATCAGACATACAATTTCGTACAGGACAAGAGCTATGACGGAACTGTATACGGAATCGCTAACGGCGGTACAGCAAGTGGTATCGTTTATAATAAGAGAGTTTGGAAAGAGGCAGGAATCGATGAACTTCCATCTACTCCGGATGAATTCCTTGAGGACTTACAGACAATTAAAGATAACACAGATGCAGTTCCACTGTATACAAACTTTGCAGCAGGATGGCCAATGGGAGCATGGGATGCTTACATCGGTGTAACTGCAACAGGTGATGCAGATTACATGAACAACACAATCTGCCACACAAAGAATCCGTTTGCAAAACAGGACGATATGACAGGTCCATACGCAGTTTACTATACCATGTATGAATCTGTTGCAAGAGGACTTGTAGAAGATGACCCTGCATCCAGTGACTGGGAATCTTCCAAAACAAAAATGAACTCCGGTGAGATCGCAACAATGGTACTTGGCTCCTGGGCAGTACAGCAGTGTAAAGACGCTGGTGACACTCCTGATGATGTAGGATATATGCCATTCCCGCTCACAGTTGACGGAAAACGTTATGCAGGTGCAGGCGGAAACTATTCTTTCGGTGTAAACAATCAGGCGGATACAGACAACCAGATCGCAGCAATGCTTTACATGAAATGGCTCATCGAAGATTCTTCTATCTATGATGATGAAGGAAGCATCCCGGCATTAAAGAGCGGAGATCTTCCGGATGCACTTGCTGATTTCGAAGGTGTTGAACTTCTTGCAGACAACCCTGCAAAAGAAGGCGAAGAGTCCTTATTCAACGAACTTAACAGCGAAAGCGAAGTTGGTATCAACAACGATGATTACCCAGACTGTGAAATCCTTGAAGCTGCTCTGTATGGTTCTAACACATTAGATGAAATGATGGATCAGTGGAATGAAAAATGGTCTGATGCACAGGACAGCCTTGGCGTAGAAGTTAACGAATAAAAAATTACTGTAACTGTAAAGGTACTGAGCAGTTACAAAGCACACATGAGCGTGTTTGGAAAAGTTTACACAGAAATTTTTCAGACACGCTCTCTATGTGAAAGAAACATAGTTACTTTACATGGAGTAGACAGTAACAAGACATACAGTATTGACCAACGGGAATCTGAAGCAAGATCCCCATCGGTGGATGCTGAAGAGCGTTTTATAAGGAGGGAATTATGAGTAATCTGGCAACAGCAACTCCTAAAACAAAAAAGTCGTTCGGAGAATGGCTTAAGAGCAGAAAAGGTCAGAAATGGATCGTAATTATCACATTCATGTTCGTACCGTTACTGCTTCTTACTGTTTTTACATATGTTCCGTTCTTTAAGATGGTACAGTTCAGTTTCTATAAGATGAAATATATCGGACCGAGAACTTTCGTAGGCTTAAAGAACTACAAAGAAGTATTTTCCAGAAGTGAGTGCTTCAAATCTTTGTATGTCAGCCTTTATTACATGGGCGGGGCAGTGATTCAGCTTGCACTTGCACTTTTCTTTGCAACATTAATGGTATTTAAGACAAAAGGTGAATCCTTCTTCAAGGGAGCAATGTTCTTCCCATATCTGATCTGTGGTATTGCAGTTGGTTTCATCTTCAAATTCTTCTATGCAAGAGGATTCGTACTTGACTCCATCCTCCAGGCACTGGGAATTAAACTGGAAGATATTCCTTACTGGTTACAGGACAAAAAGATTAACAACATTTCGCTGGTAGCGACTTCCGTATGGAGATACACAGGCCAGAATATGATCCTGTTCCTGGGTGCAATGATGTCTGTAGATTCTGACCTTTATGAGGCAGCTTCTCTGGACGGTGCAAATAAATGGCATCAGTTCCGTTACATTATTCTTCCAAGTATCAAATCTATCGTAGTACTGAATCTGATCCTTTCCATCAGCGGTTCCTTAAGTGCATTCGAGCCGCCATATGTTATCACAAACGGTACTATGGGAACGGGTACATATTTCGTAATCATGAACCGTCTGGCTCATGAAAATCAGAAAGTTGGCCTTGCCTGCGCAATGGCAGTCGTACTTCTGGCAATTATCGTTGTCTGCACAGTCGCACAGAAACTCTTCTTCAAATATGCTTTTGATGACGGTACATCCGATGAGTCCAAGGCAGCAGTAAGAAAGAGAAAGAAAGCAGAAAAAGCAGCAAGAAAGGCAATGAAGGGAGGACAGGCATAATGAGAACAAAAACCAGTCCGATTACAGTTATTTTTAATATTTTTAAATATGTGGTACTGATCCTGGCAGCAGTCATTGCGCTGGTTCCGGTATGCGTGTGTATCCTTACTGCTTTTAAGACAACAGATGAATACAATGCATCTTCTGTATTGGATCTTCCAAAGACATTTGCTTACTTTGAAAACTTTAAAATTGCATTTACACAGGCTAATATGCTTCGCGGATTTATCAACACAGCACTTGTACTGATCGTGGTACTGACTGTTTCCGTATTTGTAGGTGCAATGCTTGCCTACGTTTTAAACCGTTTCCAGTTCAAAGGAAACGCAGTGATCCAGAACCTGTTTATGTTTGCAGCACTGATTCCTGGTATTGCTACACAGGTTACTGTTTATCAGATCATGTATTCCTTAGGTCTGATCAATCATCTTTACGGATATATGATCGTATTAATGGGCACAGATATTATTTCCATTTACATTTTCCTGCAGTTCTTCGAGAACCTTCCGGTATCTTTAGATGAATCAGCGATTATGGATGGATGTACATATTTTGGAGTATTCTTCAAGATTCTGTTCCCGCTTCTGAAACCGGCGATTGTTACTTCAGTTGTTCTGAAAGGTGTTGGCGTTTACAACGAGTACTATATGTCAAACCTGTATCTGCAGGACCAGGATCTGAAGACAATTTCCACAGCACTTTATACATTTACAGGCCCTTATGGTAACCAGTACAACTACATCTGCGCTGGTGTTATCATCACAATCATTCCGATCCTGATTCTTTTCCTGATCTTCCAGAAACAGGTTTATGGCGGAATGGCAGCAGGAGCTGTTAAGGGTTGATGCCTGATTTTATATGAAAGAGGAGAATGACAATGAGCGAAGTTAAAATTATCGGACCTGCAGTGCCAAACGTACCGTGGCAGGAAAAACCGGCAGAATTTATGGGAGCTCCGGTATGGAGATATAACGAAAACCCGATCATCGGAAGAAATCCGGTCAAAGAAGTTGCAAGAATTTTCAACAGTGCAGTAATTCCTTATGAAGGAGAATTCATCGGTGTGTTCCGTGGTGAGCAGACAAACGGAATCCCGTATATTTACCTTGGCAGAAGCAAAGATGCTATTCACTGGAACTTTGATGAAAATAAGATTCAGTTCGTAGATGAAGACGGGAAAGAATTCATGCCTGTATATGCTTACGATCCTCGTCTTGTAAAAGTAGAAGATACTTACTATATCATCTGGTGCCAGGATTTCTACGGTGCAGCGATCGGTATGGCAAAAACAACAGATTTCAAAACTTTTGTAAGAGTTGAGAATCCTTTCCTTCCATTTAACAGAAATGCAGTTTTGTTCCCGAGAAAAATCAATGGAAACTTTGTAATGCTTTCCCGTCCGAGCGACAGCGGACATACACCATTCGGAGATATCTTCCTTTCTGAGAGCCCTGACCTGACTTACTGGGGAAAACACCGTCATGTAATGGGTAAGAGCAGTGAATGGTGGGAATCTCTGAAGATTGGCGGCGGTGCAGCTCCGATTGAGACAACAGAAGGATGGCTTCTGTTCTACCATGGAGTAAGTGGAACCTGTAACGGATATGTTTACAGTATCGGTGGTGCAATCCTTGATATCGACAATCCGTCTATCGTGAAATACCGCTGCCAGAACTTCCTTCTCACACCGGAAGAATGGTTTGAAGAACGCGGATTTGTTCCAAATGTTACATTCCCATGCGCAACAATCCATGATGCGGAAAGCGGAAAGATTGCTATCTATTATGGATGTGCAGATACTTATGTAGGTCTTGCATTTACAGAAGTTGATGAGATTGTTTCCTATATTAAAAAACACAGTGTTGTGACAGAAGAAGATACTGAAATCGGAAAGAGATAATCAACTTACAATTATAAAACAGGATGAGACAGGGGCGTCGTGCCATGTGTGATGGCGTGAGGCTCCTGTTTTGTCTTACCGGCTGGTCAGTAAATGAGATTATAGAAGACAGAGGGCAGGAAGAATGACAATTTTAGCAGATCATAAGAAATTGATTTACAGTGGAAGAATTGACTGGAGTAATCCGCTGGAACCGATTTTTGTATTTCCGTGTACATTTGTAAAAATGAAATTTACAGGAAACGTTTTGAAAGTTCATGTGAAGAACCGTAATGCTTATTGGAACAATTATCTGGGAGTGATTCTGGATGGGGAACAAAGTTCAGTTCTTCTTCCGAAAGACGGAGAAGCGCTGCTGGATATTCCGGTAAAAGAATCCGAGAAAACGGAACATGAAGTGATGATTTTCAAGAGACAGGATTCCTGCCATGAACTTACTTTCCTGGGATTTGAGCTTGGCGAGGGGGCAGAAATCATGGATTCAGATCCGTTGCCGGAAAGAAGAATCGAAGTGTATGGAGATTCTGTATCAGCAGGAGAGGTATCTGAGGCTGTGGACTACACGGGAAAAGAAGACCCGGAACATAATGGCGAATATTCCAACAGCTGGTATTCCTATGCATGGATGACTGCGAGAAGATTGAATGCGCAGATCCATGATGTTGCCCAGGGTGGAATTGCTCTGAGGGATCATACAGGATGGTTTTATGAACCGGAGACAATTGGAATGGAGACGGCCTGGAATAAAATACATTACAATCCACTGTTTGGGAATGCAACAGAGTGGGATTTCTCCAAATATACACCGCAGGTGGTAATTGTGGCAATCGGTCAGAATGATAATCATCCGGACGACTACATGAAAGAAGACTACAACAGTGAGAGATCAAAGCAGTGGAGAGAGCATTATAAGGCATTTATAGAAGGGCTGAAGAAACAGTATCCGGAAGCCAAAATTGTCTGCTGCACAACCCTGCTCTGCCATGATGAGTCCTGGGACAGATCAATCGGGGAAGTTGTGAAAGAACTGGATCATCCGGATATCACCCAGTGTCTTTTTACACGAAATGGAAAGGGTACTCCCGGACATCTGCGTATCCCGGAGACAGAGGAAATGTCTCAGGAGCTGGCTGATTATATAGAGAAACTGAATGTGAAGGGATGGGAGAAGTGATGGAAAAGATAAATCTTTCAAGACTGAAAAACTGTATGGCAAGAGCGCAGAGAGGCGAAGAACTGACCATTGGTTTCCTGGGAGGTTCCATTACTCAGGGAAGCCTTGCCACTGAGCATGAGAATACATATGCCTACAGAGTGTTTATCTGGTGGAAGGAAACCTTTCCAAATGGGGAATTTCATTATGTAAATGGCGGGATCGGAGGAACAACTTCTCATTATGGAGTTTCCAGAGCTGTTACGGATGTGCTGATGTATCAGCCGGATTTCGTAATGGTGGATTTCAGTGTGAATGACGAACTGGATGAATTTTTCCAGGAAACCTATGAAGGTGTCATACGTAAACTTCTTCGGTGGAAATCAGAACCAGCAGTGGTAATCCTGAACAATGTATTTTATGACACGGGAAAAACTGCTCAGGATTTTCACAATGCAGTGGGTAACCGGTATCAGGTTCCTCATGTCAGCATGAAAGATACCCTGTATCAGGAAATGCAGCAGGGAAAATATACAAGAGAAGAACTGACACCGGACGGTCTTCATCCAAATGATAAAGGCCATAAACTGGTGGCAGAGAAGATCATTGCATTTCTGGAAGAGGTTCGAAGCCATATGGCAGAGCCGGAAGATGAGCTGACGATTCCGGAACCAATGACTGAGAATGCATATGAAAATGCCAGACGACTGACAATTCGGGAAATTTCTCCGGAGCTTGCAGGATTCCGGGCAGATGCAGAAGAGAAAACAGGACATCTGGATCACTTCAAAAACGGATGGATCGGAAAGAAGCCGGGAGATAAGGTTACTTTTGAGACAGAAGGCTCCTGCATTGCGGTACAGTACAGAAAAACCATTCATAAGCCTGCACTGCGCGCAAAGCTTGTGTTGGATGGGGACAAAGCCAATGAGGTACTTCTTGATGCAAATTTCGATGAAGACTGGGGTGATTGCCTGTATCTGGAACCAATCCTTCACCATGGGGAAAACAAAACTCATACAGTAGAAATTGAAATCCTGCCGGATAACAATAAAGACGCAACGCCATTTTACCTGATGTCTTTGATCGTGGCGTGAAATATCAGCTATAGCATTAGTAATGCTTGACCAGTTCACTATACTGGTACAGAGATGTGATTCGGGAGAATGGCAATAATCTGTAAATGGTTTAAACGAATCAAGTAAGTCCCCTGCGGAGGTTGCGAAAAGCAATAAGCAGTGGGTGGGGACTTGCTTATATCAGGAGGAAGAAAATGGGTACATTTGCAAAGGAAATAGAGGAAGAATTAATACAGAAACTTATCCCTTTCTGGGAGAATCTGAGAGATGAAGAAAATGGTGGCTATTATGGCTACATGGGTTATGACCTGAAAGTACAGAAAGATTATGAAAAAGGCTGCATATTAAACAGCAGGATCCTGTGGTTTTTTGCCAATGCCTATATGACACTGGGACAGGAAAAGCTGAAAGAGGATGCAGACCATGCATATGCATTTCTGAAAGAGAAATGTCTGGATAAAGAGTTTGGCGGAGTTTTCTGGTCTGTCACATATGACGGTAAGCCGGCAGATACCACTAAGCATACATATAATCAGGCATTTGCGATCTATGCTCTTTCTTCCTATTATGATGCAACAGGAAATGAGGAAGCGTTAAAGATTGCCAGAGAACTTCAGAACGTGATTGAAGACAGATGTACAGATGAGTACGGATATCTGGAAGCGTTTAACCGTAAATTTGAGCCGGAAGAGAATGACAAGCTCTCTGAGAACGGCGTTATCGCAGAGAAAACAATGAATACACTTCTCCATGTTTTTGAAGCGTACACAGAGTTTTATCGTGTGACAAAGGATGAGAGAACAGGTGACAGACTTCGTTTTATGATGGATATTTTTGCTGACAAAGTTTACAACAGAGAACTTGGCAGACAGGAAGTATTTTTTGACAGAACCTGGAACAGTCTGATTGATCTGTATTCCTATGGACATGACATAGAGACTTCCTGGCTGATGGACAGAGGTCTGGAAGTACTGGATGATGAAAAATATACTGCGAAGATCACACCGATCACAACAGAGATTGCAGAAAATATTTATCACAGAGCTTTTGTGGATCATTCTCTGATGAATGAATGTGAAAATGGGGTCAATGATACGAGAAGAATCTGGTGGGTGCAGGCAGAGACAGTGATCGGCTTCCTGAACAGATATCAGAAGGATCCGGAGAAAAAGGAATACTTACAGGCAGCAGAGGATGAATGGAATTATATTAAAGCTTATATGTTGGATCCAAGAGATGGTTCTGAGTGGTTCTGGTATGTAAAGGAAGACCACACACCTGGAGACGGACCTATTGTAGAACCATGGAAATGCCCGTATCACAACGGACGTATGTGTATGGAAGTAATAAGGAGGATGAAAAATGCTGAATAAACAGTATTACGTTGAAAAAGCGAAAGTGGAAAAACTGATCGCAAGAAAAAATCAGAAAACAGACTTTTACAATGGAATTTATGATCGGTATGAGTATCCGGTACTGACAAGAGAATTTGCGCCGGTTGAATGGAGATATGACCTGAATCCGAAGACAAACCCCAATTTCCAGGAACGTCTCGGAATCAATGCAGTGATGAACTCCGGTGCTATTGAGCTGAACGGAAAATATTATCTGGTTGTCCGCGTAGAGGGAAATGACCGTAAATCTTTCTTTGCAGTTGCGGAGAGCGATACAGGAATCGACGGATTCCATTTCTGGGATTACCCGGTACAGCTTCCGGATACCTGCCCGGAAGAAACAAACGTATATGATATGCGTCTGACCAAACATGAAGATGGTTGGATTTATGGTGTGTTCTGTTCCGAGAGCAAGGATAAAACAAATCCGGATCTTTCTGCAGCAGTTGCAGAAGCAGGTATCGTAAGAACAAAAGACCTCAAGACATGGGAGCGCCTTGATAATCTGAAAACACTTCATTCTCCGCAGCAGAGAAATGTAGTTCTTCATCCGGAATTTGTAGACGGCAAATATGCATTCTACACACGTCCTATGGATGGTTTCATTGAAACAGGAAGCGGCGGAGGAATCGGATTTGGTCTCTGTGATGATATTGAACATGCAGTGATCGATGAAGAGAAGATTATCAGCAAGAGAATTTATCATACTCTGACAGAGTCCAAGAACGGTGCAGGTGCAGTGCCGATCAGAGGTAAGAAATGCTGGATCAATATTGCTCACGGTGTAAGAAATACAGCAGCAGGACTTCGTTATGTTCTCTATGTATTCGGAACCGATTTGAATGATCCTTCCAAAGTGATCGCTGAACCATCTGGTGTATTTTTTGTACCACTTGGAAAAGAGAGAGTCGGAGATGTTTCCAATGTAGTATTTACAAACGGTGCTATCGCAAAGGAGAACGGAGATATTTATATCTATTATGCATCCTGCGATACCAGAATGCATGTGGCAACCACTACAATTGATAAACTGGAGGATTATCTGTTTAACACACCAAGAGATCCCCATCGTTCTCCTGACTGTGTAAAACAGCGCTGCGAACTGATCATGAACAATACCTATCAGCGCTGGTGTGAGGATGAGTATTTTGACGCAGATACAAGAGCCGAGTTAAAAGCCATCGCAGATGATCCTCAGGAGATCAAAGAGAGATTTTATAAAGACCTTGAATTCGGTACAGGCGGCCTGAGAGGAATCCTGGGTGCCGGCACTAACCGTATGAACATTTATACAGTAAGAAAAGCAACTCAGGGTCTGGCAAATTTTATCATCAAAGAAAATGCTCAGGAAAAGGGTGTTGCTATTGCTTTTGATTCCAGACATATGTCACCGGAATTTGCAAAAGAGACAGCTCTGTGTATGGCTGCAAACGGAATTAAGACATACATTTTCCCGTCCCTTCGTCCTACACCAATGCTTTCCTTTGCGCTTCGTGAGTTAGGATGCACAGCAGGTGTGGTTGTAACTGCAAGCCACAATCCGCCACAGTACAATGGATACAAAGTTTACTGGGAGGACGGCGCACAGATCACAGCTCCTAAGGATAAACAGATTATTACAGAAGTTCAGGCAATCACAGACTTTGCTCAGGTGAAGACTATGTCTGAAGAAGATGCAAAGGCAGCCGGTCTTTATGAAGTGATCGGTGAAGAAATTGATGATAAATATATGGAAGCTCTTAAGAAACTGGTGCTCCGTCCGGAAGCCATCAAAGAGCAGGCAGACAAGCTGAAAATCGTTTACACACCTCTTCACGGAACAGGTAATATTCCGGTAAGACGTGTACTGAAAGAACTTGGATTTAACAATGTTTATGTAGTAAAAGAGCAGGAGCTTCCTGACGGAGATTTCCCGACTGTAAGCTATCCGAACCCGGAGGATAAAAACGCATTTACGCTGGCTCTGAAGCTTGCGGCAGAAGTGGATGCAGACATTGTTCTGGCCACTGACCCGGATGCAGACAGACTTGGAATTTATGCAAAGAATGAGAAAACCGGCGAGTATGAAAGTTTCACAGGAAATATGTCCGGAATGCTGATCCTGGAATATCTCCTTTCCCAGAGAAAAGAACTGGGAATGCTTCCTGAAAACGGTGCAGTGGTAACCACGATTGTTTCCGGAAAAATGGCAAGAGCCATCGCGAAAGAATATAATGTGGCACTGATCGAGACACTGACAGGATTCAAATACATCGGAGAGCAGATCAAATTCTTCGAGCAGAATCACGACCATGAATTCCTCTTCGGATATGAAGAAAGCTACGGCTGTCTGGAAGGCACTCATGCAAGAGACAAGGATGCAGTTGTAGCTGTTATGGCTCTCTGTGAGGCTGCAGCTTACTATAAATCAAAAGGAATCACACTCTGCGAGCAGATGGAGAAGCTGTACCATAAATATGGTTTCTATAAGGAAAGCCTTTTCTTCCAGACCTTCCCGGGAGCAGAAGGAAAAGCAAAAATTGATGGTCTGATGGATGCACTGAGAAACGAGCCTCCGAAACAGGTTGGTCCGTTCAAGGTAACTGCGCTTGAGGATTATAAGAAGAGCGTACGCACAGATATCGCAACAGACGAGACTTCTGCACTGGCACTTCCGGAATCCAATGTACTGTACTTTGAGTTGGAGGATGGTGCATGGTTCTGTGTAAGACCATCCGGAACAGAGCCGAAGATTAAATACTATGCAGGCGTGAAAGGTGCAGATGCACAGGATGCTGCGGATAAGCTGGAAGCATTATCCAAAGCAGTAGTAGAACTCTGATCAAAGGTTAAAAGGGCACGCAGGGAAATGTTTCCGGGCGTGTCCGAATAAATGGAGGAAATTCACAAATGGCAATTTTAAAATTAAAACCAAGCTGTAAAGATTATCTTTGGGGTGGCACAAAATTAAGAACAGAGTTTGGAATTAAAAGTGAAAAGGAAACACTGGCAGAATCCTGGGAACTTTCCTGTCATCCGGATGGTCCAAGTTATATTGCAAACGGAGAAGACGCAGGAAAAACACTTGAGGAATATATTAAAATCCATGGAAAGGAAATCCTGGGAACAGACTGTGAAGCTTTTAAACAGTTCCCTGTTCTGATTAAATTTATTGATGCAAAGAAAGATCTTTCTATCCAGGTACATCCGGATAATAAATATGCTTTAAAAAATGAGGGACAGTATGGAAAGACAGAAATGTGGTACGTGGTAGAAGCCGAAGAAGGTGCAAGCCTGTATTATGGATTTTCCAGAGAAGTCTCTGAAGAAGAATTTGAGAAAAGAATTACAGATCATACACTTACAGAGGTTCTTAATAAGGTACAGATCCATAAAGGAGATGTGCTGTTCATTGATCCTGGAACCATTCATGCAATTGGTGCAGGATGCCTGATCGCAGAAATCCAGCAGAATTCCAATGTGACTTATCGTGTCTATGATTATGGCCGCAAAGGACCGGATGGTAAGGGACGAGAACTTCATGTGGAGAAAGCACTGCAGGTAACTGACAGAGAACCGGCAGAAGAAAACAGAGATTTCGGGCTTCATGTTGCGTCATGCAAATATTTTACAGTTGATAAGGTAATTCTTGATGGATCCAGGAGAAAGAAACTTACAGGGGAAGCAGACGCGAGTTCTTTTGTAAGTATGCTGATCCTTTGCGGAGAAGGAAAAATTTCTGCAGGTGGTGAAACTGTAACAGTAAAGAAAGGTGACAGTATCTTTATAACAGCCGGAACCGGTGAGTATGAAATGGAAGGCGAGATGGAAGCACTGCTTACCACAGTATAATATATAGAAGAAAAAGTTTTTGCAGAAAAGATCAGGATTCTGTAAAAACTTTTTTTTTACGCAGAAACAACCTTGCAATTTGTGATGAATACGCTATAATTAAAAAACGTAATGAACCAAAATTGGTTAGACCAATATAAAGGAGTTGAATATTTGAAAAATAAAAAAGAACGAGACTGGAAGTTTATCATCGGTTTGATTGTTCTGCTTGTCATCTTTGCTGTAATGGGAGGTGCTTTCTGGAATATGGTAGGAAAGCAGGCACAGATGGTCAGGGAGGAAGAGCAGAAAGAGGAAGCAAATGCTATTCCTGCAATCTATATCGAAACAGGAGAATTTCTGAAGACCGGAGTTTTTGTGGATCTGAACAATGGAACAATTTTCAGCGCAGACATACCGGCAGAGGGCATTTACAATAAAAAAGGAAAATTAATTTCCGATGATGTATTGGAAAATGGGGATAAAGTAAAGATATACGGCGATGGGATCATGCTGGAATCTTTCCCGGGACAGTATCCGGGCGTGACAAAGATCCAAAGAACCGGTCGTGCATCTCTTGAGGAAACTCAGGAGTATGAAGATCAGGTGAATGGAATGATGAAGCCTGTAGCCGTTCAGTAAGGATTAGAGGAGACTGAAGATGAAATACGTAAGACAATTCTGGATTATTTTACTGATATCCGCAATGGGAGAGGCATTACATGTTCTGATCCCACTTCCTGTACCTGCAAGTGTGTACGGACTGGTGATCATGCTGATCGCACTGGGAACACACATTATCAGGCTGGAACAGGTTAAAGAAGCAGCTGAATTTCTCATAGAGATCATGCCGGTTATGTTTATTCCGGCAGGTGTCGGATTACTGACAGCCTGGGGCATACTGAAACCGGTATGTGTGCCGATCATTCTGATCACAGTGATCACCACAGCTGTGGTAATGGTTGTGACGGGTCGTGTCACACAGGCAGTTATTCGTATGGACAGAAAGAAAGGACAGAAAAGATCATGACACAATTTATGAGTAATTCCCTGTTTTTTGGCGCAGCGATCAGCCTGATCGCATATGAGGCAGGACTTCTTTTGAAAAGAAAATTTAAGATGGCAATTTTTAATCCGCTTCTGATCGCGATCATTGCAGTAATAGCGGTGCTTTGTTTACTGCATATTGATTATGACACCTATAATCAGAGTGGTCAGTATATCAGCTACCTGCTCACACCTGCAACGGTCTGCCTGGCAGTTCCGCTGTATCAGCAGATGGAACTTCTGAAAAAGAATCTGAAAGCAGTAGTTATTGGAATTGTTTCCGGTGTACTTGCCAGTCTGGTCAGTGTGCTGATTCTTGCAAAGCTGTTCAGCCTGAGTCATGAGCAATATGTGACACTTCTTCCGAAGTCCATTACTACTGCCATTGGAATGGGTGTTTCTGAAGAACTTGGAGGCATTGTGACTATTACAGTTGCAGTTATTATTATTACCGGTGTTCTTGGAAATATGATTGCAGAGACTGTGATCAAACTTGCGCGTATCGAAGAACCGATTGCTAAGGGCCTGGCACTTGGAACATCCGCTCATGCTATCGGTACAGCCAAGGCGATGGAGCTGGGTGAAATAGAAGGCGCCATGAGCAGTCTTGCAATCGCAGTTGCCGGTCTTCTGACTGTTGTAGGTGCGTCTGTGTTTGCGCAGTTTATGTAAGAACAGTAGTAATTGCCTGATAAATTGTTTTGGGCAATATATCTGTTAATTCTAATATTATTTATACAAGAATTTATACAAGAGAACTGTTGTGTCAGATGAATAGATGAGCTGACATAACAGTTCTTTTTTGTTGAAAAAACAAATGTTCGAAAAACCTCTTCCATTTTTCGTGAGTGTGTGGTATTATAAAACACAGAAACGAATATATGTTCTGAAAATGTGTTCGAAAGAAATGGGAGGGATTATTATGGCAAATATAGCAGGTACTGCACAGAAAATGAGAAGAAGAAAAGAAAATCATAAGTTTTCCAGAATGATGGCAGTTATTCTGGGCCTGATCGTTACTGTTGAGGTGATGGTCGCGGGCGGCATGATCTTCAATATTGATTTTCATTCCGCTGATATGGTTGCGGTAATTATGGGATTTATCGTATTATATTTCGGAGTTGTGGCAGTTTTGACAGATAATTAATATTGACGTGTTACTGAGAAGGGAGAGAACAGTAATACCGGTGTAGAGGTATGCAGCGGAAGCAAAAACAGATATTAGACAAAAACAGCGGCAGATGATATGATTAACAGTAAATAATGAGAGAAAAATAACGGGAGAAGGTGCGAAGAGAACGTTATGACTGTAAAATCAAGTCTTTTGGAAATGCTGGAGAAGAATAAAGGAGAAGTGCTTTCCGGTGAGAGCATTGCCGGTGAGCTGGGGTGCACCAGGGCAGCAGTGTGGAAGGCGGTAAAGTCACTCCGGGAAGAAGGGTATCATATAGAAGCAGGACCGAATAAAGGATATATGCTTGCGAAGGATACGAATCGTCTGTCGCAGGAGGGAATCCGCCTGTTTCTGGATGATCCTGAGGTTAAGGTAGATATTTACGATGAACTGGAGTCTACGAACCAGACTGCCAAGAAAGAAGCTATGATGGGAGAGGCCGGACACGGGGCATTTGTAATTGCCAGGAGCCAGACAGCAGGCAGGGGACGCAGAGGCCGGGAATTCTATTCTCCTGCAGATGCAGGCCTTTACATGAGTGTGATCCTGAAGCCACAGGGAACCATACATGACAGTCTGCTGATCACAACTGCGGCAGCAGTGGCAGTCTACAGAGCAGTTGCTCAGATCTGTGGAATCCAGCTTGATATTAAATGGGTTAATGATCTGTTTTATAAAGGAAAGAAAGTCTGTGGAATCCTCACAGAGGCTGTCACAGATTTTGAGAGTGGAAATATTGAGTTTGTGGTAGTTGGCATGGGATTGAACCTCTATCTGGACCAGGAGAACCTGCCTGGGGAATTAAGAAATATAGCGGGAGCTCTTTATGAGACAAAAGAAGATGCAGAACAGACTGACCGTAATAAACTGACTGCAATGATCGTGAACGAGCTGCGAAAAGAAACAGCAGATCTGGAACTGTCTCCGGATTATGTGACACATAATATGATCCCGGGACATCAGATCACAATTACAGACGGAAACTCTTCCAGACAGGCATTTGCATTGGAGATATGCAGGGACGGACGGCTGAAAGTACGGGAAGAGGATGGACAGGAGACAATATTGTCCTTTGGAGAAGTTTCGGTATCCATGTGAGGATAATGAGAATGGGATTGTTACATGAAGGTAGATTCCTTGATGTGACAATCCCATTTTGTGTCATGATTCAGAATTTGTTGTTTGTGATGAAGCATTCTTCTGAGACACTTCGGCGGCAGAATCTTTTTTCAGAGATACCGGGTTGCCGGTAGTGATGTTATCTGTGACATCTGTATCTGTGCAGCAATCGGGATTCGTTGTATCTGTGGTGTTTTTAGCTGTGTCAGTTGTCATATCCGAAATATTCTGCTGATACGGACGATAAGGTGTCCAGTAATGTTCTTCCTCAGTAAAGCTGTCAGGCTGTTCTTCATCCAGTGCATCCTTCTTGCGGGTGAGAATATAAATCCCTGCAAAAATGATAGCAGCTGCAATCACAAGCTGCGGCAGATGATATGTGAATCTGCCGATAACATCAGCCAGATATCCGGGTAAGATCATATAGAGGAAATCTACCAGGGTGTTCCACAGAATAGAAGCACCAAGGAAAATTAGCAGAATCGCAGTTATATTTCCGTGATGTTTGAGCAGAGAACTGATGTCTCCTGCCAGTTCATCCATATGAAGGACATAGGAATCTTCTATGGAGTAAAATTCTTCCTCAGAAAGAGACTTCAGATTGTGCACATTAAAGAAACTGTAGAACCAGATGATCGGGATCAGAAACACAAGCCAGTCCATTCCGGTACATGCTCCGATGGCAAAGATACCCCAGAATAAGAACATAATACTGATTCCCTGTTTTTTGAACCCCATGTACATTTCTCCTGCGCCTGGGATCAGGGAGAAGATAAAAAGCCAGAATCCACGTTTTTGTTTTTGCATACTTTTATTTGCCTCCATTCATTAATTTGCTGGAAAAATCACTGACATATTTTATAAAAGAGCTGGTGCCATCACCAATGTTCTGTCCGAGTTCTCTGGTGAACTGGTAGAGTCTGCCATTCTCATGTTCGGGCAATATTCTGTCTGTTTGAGAGGAAGTATCCTGATGTAAGGAGGTGAAATCCAGGTTCGGGATACTGAATAAAAGCAGCAGGGCAACCATCACACCTGTAGCAGTCTGAAGACTGTAATGGAGCAGCCGGATTTTGCGGGATGCCTGATTTACTGCCCGGGCAAGCTGCACTTCACCGGAGCCTGCTTTGTCCAAAATCTGTTCCATCAGATAGGAGGGAGCAGTATCCGTACTGTTGTTTTCCTGTTCTATCATCTGATCCAGACAGAAATCGCAGTGATCAAGATGTGACAGAAACTCAATGACTTCCTGTGTGTTCATATTTCCGTTGTCAAATTCTATTAAATCCTTCTTATTAATATGCATCTAATCACCCCTTTCAAGCATTTTTTTCAGCATTGCCCTTGCGCGATAGAGCTGTGTCTGAACTGTTTTCGGATTTTTCCCTGTCTGCTGTGCAATCTCAGGTACTGATAATTCTTTGCAGAAATGTGCGTAAGCGACTTCTCTGTAAGGACTTTTCAACTGCATACACAATGCTTCTACGTGAGTGTTGGATGCAGTTTTCATATATTCATCTTCGGGAGAGGATTGCCTGTCCGGAATCTGGGAAAAGTAGGTGTCTTCTGTTGGAATACTTCGCCGCCCGGCTGCTTTCAGATAATCCAGACACTTTCGGACAGCGATCTTGCTTAACCAGGCTTTCTCATAATTACCATCAAAGCGGGAAAGGTTCTTATAGGCAGACAGAAAGACTTCCTGAGTGAGATCTTCGGCATCAAATGGATTACCGACAGATTTCAGGCAGATCGAGTATATTAAGTTCTGGTATTGCTTAATGAGATATTCCAGATATTGCTTTTCTGTGATCATTACTGTCTCCTTTTCCCTGTTCATTTAATTATAACGCAGGAGGTGGGGGAATGGATTCAGATATTGGAAATTTTGAGAAAAAAGGGACGCGCAGAAAAATAGTTTGTTTTGTGTGCGGTTTCGGACACTAAGATATTCTAAGCTGGCAAAAATCTGCTAAGAATATCTAAGTATCCTGCAAATGCACACAAAACAAACTATTTTTCTGCGCTGGTGATTGGCTGTTTTGCTTAGCGGATTTTTATAAAAATATCTCGGAGTGACAGTCTTGCGAACACTTCTGATTTGGTCTATACTGGATTGCAATGAAATAAAATATGGCATTTATGTTTATATGGAAGATAATGCAGGGTAATGTGACAGTTAAAAAGGAGAGACAGATTATGACAGAAACAAGACGTTTATACTATGAAGATGTATATAAAAAAGAATTCACCGCAACTGTAGTAGAGTGCAGAGAGCAAAAGAAAGGTTATGCTGTCATTCTGGATGAGAGTGCTTTTTATCCGGAGGGCGGCGGTCAGCCAAGTGATGTGGGAACACTGGGGGATGCAAAGGTGACAGAGGTTCATGAGAAAGATGGAGAATTACTTCATTATACTGATAAGGCTCTGGAAGTGGGGGCGAAGGTTGAGGGAAAGATTGACTGGGTGCGCCGTTTTGACCTGATGCAGCAGCATTCCGGTGAGCATATGGTCAGCGGTATTATTCATGAGAAGTATGGTTATGATAATATAGGTTTCCATATGGGAAGCGATGTGATCACTGTAGATTTGAATGGTATGCTGGATGACTCGCAGCTTGCAGAAATTGAGCGTGAAGTAAATGAGAGAGTGTGGGAGGATAGGAAAGTTGTAATCACTTATCCTGATGCTGAGGAACTGAAGACTATTGATTACAGAAGTAAGAAAGAATTGACAGGACAGGTTCGTATCGTGACGTTTCCGGGAGTAGACGTATGCGCCTGCTGTGGAACCCATGTGACACATACAGGTGAGATTGGAATGGTGAAGCTTCTTTCTGCAGTGAAATTCCATGATGGTATCCGTATGGAGATGATCTGCGGTAAACGTGTTCTGGATTATCTGAATATGGTGAATGAGCAGAATCATCAGATTTCCATGAAGCTTTCTGCAAAGATGGACAGAACAGCAGATGCAGTACAGCGTCTTCAGGATGAGAATTTCCGTATGAAAGGCCAGGTTGCCCGTATGGAAGAAGAGATGTTTAGGGCAGAGGCTAAGAAATGGGAAGGTGCAGGAAGTGTCCTGATCTTCAAAGAAGGTCTGGAAGCAGATTCTGTACGTAAACTTGCGGATGCAGTGATGAATACCTGTGAGGGCTGCTGTGCAGTATTTTCCAGAAATGAAGATGGAAGCTATAAGTATGCTATGGGCGAGATTGACGGGGATTTACGGCAGTATACAAAGGAAATGAATGCTGCATTAAACGGAAGAGGCGGCGGAAAGCCATTCTTTGTCCAGGGGTCTGTGCAGGCAGCAGAAGACGAAATCCGAAATTTTTTTGAAAAATAAAAAATTGTAGATAAAAGATTAAGTAAAACTGCGGAGCGGTTATTGAGCATAGAGTTGCATAGCGAAGCGGATGAGTTTATCCGTCTGACTCTATGCTTTGAGTTAAGAAAGCAGCAGGGAAGAGGAAGAGAAACAGGAAATGTTTGGAGAATGTCATGCGCATATCATTATGGATGGCGTGAATTACCGCCATGCAATTGATATGCATAAAAATGGACCGGACGATAAGATCATAAGAGAGCATCTGAAAGCATACCAGGAACGGGGAATTGTTTTTGTACGGGATGGCGGTGATGCGCTGGGTGTTTCTGCGAGAGCGAAAGAGCTTGCACCAGAGTATGGAATAGATTACAGAACTCCGATATTTGCCATTCATAAAGAAGGACATTATGGTTCTATTGTGGGAAAAGGTTTTGCCACAATGGTGGAATTTCATAAGCGTGTTCTGGAGGCGAAACAGGCAGGGGCAGATTTTATTAAGATCATGACTACCGGGATTCTGGATTTTAATGAACATGGAGCGATTACCGGAACACCTCTGGATGGGTCAGAGGTAAAGGAAATGGTACATATTGCACATGAAGAAGGTATGGCTGTTATGTCCCATACCAACGGAGATTACGGAGTGCAGGCAGCAGTGGCTGCCGGAGTGGACAGTCTGGAACATGGAAACTATATGAATGAAGAAAGCCTTGCCATGCTGGCAGAGAGCGATACAGTCTGGGTTCCGACTCTGGTTACAGTGAGAAATCTTCTGGGAGACGGACGTTATGATGATGAGACTCTGAAACCAATCATAGAATCTGCAGAAGAGAATATCAGAAAAGCATTCCGGCTGGGAATAAAAACAGCCCCCGGAAGTGATGCGGGGGCTTACAGAGTTCTTCATGGAAAAGGAATCCGGGATGAAGTTCAGTCCTTTGCAGAAATCCTGGGAGATCAGGATGCTGCATACCGCTGGCTTGCGGAAGGTGAAGCGGAAATCAAGAAGAAATTTACGGTTACTGTTCACTGGTGATATCCCGCGAGGTGTTTTGTGTGAGCGAAGGTCACAGAAAACCCGAGACATACCGCGCGAATTTATGCGATTACCATAAATTAAGTTTGTGAAGCAAACGATACTCCTTGGGCATTGCACAAGGAGGTTCATATTTCCTGCATCGCGAAGCGTGTTGCTGAGAACGGAGTGAACAGTAACAATTTACGCATCCTGTACCTTAATTGCTGTATAAATATTAGAAGATTTTGATTTGGATGGATGGAAGGTAACACACACATAGTCGCCGTATTCCATGCCGCCTGCAGTGAGATCCTGCGCGTTTTCTGTACGGAAGGTATCTATGGCACCGTCATCTGTCTGTACAGTGATGGTGTTGGCAGTACTTCCAATGATCGTGCCGGTTACTGTAAAGGAAATATGTTTGTCATTAATGGTATCAGGATCCTCACCTGTCACAGCAATAATACGGACTTCTTCCAGGGATGTTGTTTCCAGATCTCCGATATAAGTAACATTAACATGAGATCCCGGGGCAATTCCTCCCTTGAAGTAAGCGGGGATTGCTGACATATCCAGATTAAAGGAGGTGTCACTTCCGGCAGGAAGAATCCGGAGGATATTCAGATTTATTCCCTGTACAGTTGCCAGCAGCTGTTTTTCTTTATTTTCTATCTGCTCCGGTGTCTGTGTGAGTTTTGGATCCGGAGTTGGGGTAGGATCCGGTATTTCCAGATCTTTCAGATCAGAAATACTCAGTACTTTCAGGTGACTGGCATTTAAGGATACGGAAGAATCATTGGAGGTATCCGGGAATTTCCCCTTGAATGTAAGGTAAACCCAGTCACCGGCTTTGATTCCATTCTGATAATATTGTTTTGTTCCTGTGATCGGATAGGTGGCTGTTTTTCCCTTCTTTGATTTTATTGTGATGGTATTGGAAGTCAGGGAAATGACCTGTCCATGCGCAGTGCGCTTTTTCAGCTTATTTTTTTTATGAAATTCATCTACAACCTTCAGAACATGTACACTGCCTGTGTCAGTACCGGAAAGCTGACCTTCGTAAATGATACTGATCTCATCGCCGGTGATCATGCCGCCTTTACATTCCAGGGTGGCATTGGAAACATTAAATACATAGGAGGCACTGTCCGTGTTCAGAATAAGCTGGCTTCCTGAAAAATCCTGCAGGGTACCGGAAAGTTCATCCATATAGATACGGTCTTTTGTTTCGGTTTCAGTTGTGGTGTCAGATGAAGAAGTAAGTTCCCGGACGGATGTGTCTCCGGTGGATGTGAATTGTTCCAGTATGGTTTCAGGGCTGCATCCGGCAAAAGAAAAGCTAAGGCCGGCACAGACACATGCAGCAAGCAGTTTTTTCATAATATAGACAGGACCTCCGATAAATCATTCGTTTGAACATGATTCCTGCCGTATGCAATAATTATTTACAGGGAGGGATATTGCTTTCCGGCGATTCGGGGATAAAATCAAAAATTTTCCGGTAGTTTTCCCATTCGTCATTATCTTTGGCAGGAGTGCATATCAGGCCGGTACATTCCGTACAGGCGTTGGTATTCAGGTAATTATCATAACATATATTATAAGGATTTTGGCAGTTATTTTTACATATTTCTGACATTTTTTACCTCCATGATTATAGCAGACCGGGGCGGGATATCTGTATTCATGTAATTTCTCATTTCTGAAGATGTCGGACTGCTGCATAATGTTATAGTATTAGTATATGCGGCTGTTTTATTCATAGACTTACGAGTGTTTGCAGCAATATTCTCAAGTAAAAAAAACAGACCATTCGTATAGAATGAACAAAAAACAGCATTCAAATTTGTGAAAATAATAACGAAAAATATATTGCAATTTCTATGGATTGTGTTATAATTTCGATAAATAAATAATAGCGAAGTAGGATTTTATGCGTCAAGTGTTCACAGGCTGGGGAGTCGCCGTGAAACGAAAAGCAGAAAGCGTGTTGCTTACGATATGATTTCCGCACCCGTTGCTACATATGAGAGCATCTCATAATGTGGAGGGATTATTATTTATGTAACTACTCTATTTTTTAAACACATTATGGAGGTGTTTTTATTATGCAGAAAAAACAATATTGGAACGTAAAAACATTGGTGTTCATGGCTCTTCTGATCGCCATGCATCTGGTACTCACACGAGTTCTGGTCATTGATCTTGGTGCGTACCGTATTTCTGTGGGAAGTGTATGTACAATCCTTGCAGGTCTGTGGCTTGGCCCGGTAGCTGGTGGTGTCTGTGGATTATGTGCGGATATTATCGGGTGCTTTATGAAAGGCTATGCTGTAAATCCGTTTATCACAGTTGCAGCAATCCTCTGGGGTGTGCTTCCTGCCCTTGCAAAACCATTATTTGCAAACAGAAAGAAAACAGGAAAGACAGTTGGTATTTGCGTATCTATCGTGGTAACTGCAGTTCTCAGCTCTCTGGTTCTTACAACAGCAGGACTTGTGATCATGCTTGGATATAATTTCTATGCGATCATGCCCGGAAGACTGGTACAGTTTGCGATTATGATCCCGATTTACTGTGTATTAACATGTCTGCTGTATTTCAGCCCGCTGACAGCGATGGTTGTAGGAAATACATCACCTGCAGTGCTGAAAAACAAAACAGTATAATTGAGTTACTGTTCACACACCACTATTCCGCGAGGTGTTTTGGCATGAATATGCCAAAATCCCGAGACATACAAGCCAAAATTCCATTGCCGCAGGCAATCTGGAATGAATTTTGGCTACGTTACTGTGAACGGAGTGAACAGTAACATAATTGAGGCAGAGATAAAATACAGAATAAGACTTGAATATTAAAATTAAAATGATATACAACATAGTTGGCGCGAACTATGTTAAATGAATCAACTGATTCCCCGAAAAAGAAAAGTTAAAATCTATAAAAATTAAGAACTATCTGTAAAAGCAGAAAATGAAAACGCTTTACAGATAGTTCTTTTTATTTCTCAGGTGGGAAATTCCCGTTTTCATCCGGCTGTACGCGGAACCAGTAAGTATAAAGCTGCTGGAATCCAAGTGATCTGTATAATACCCGGGCATTGTCATTTCCTTCTACAACCTGAAGATATGCATTCTGTGCACCTTTTTTCATTCCTTCTTTCAGAAGGCCTGTGCAGATCTGACGGGCATAGCCATGTTTGCGGTATTCCTCTTTGACATGGATGGCGTAAATACCGATGTAGTCTCTGTCCAGGATACCAAGCCCTGTTGCAATGATCTGCCCGCCTATGCGGATGCAGGCGCAAATGGTTTCTTTGAGGATTGCCTGATACATGGATGGTACAACTTTTCTGTGAATCGGATTTATAGTATTTTTTAGATTGAACAGACTTTCAATCCATTCAGACGGAATGTTATTGTAGAATGTTACATCAGGATATGGCGTATCCAGATGTGCGGCGTTCATGCTCATTGCCATGACATTGGTGGTATGCTGGATGGCATATCCCCGATTTTCCAGAACATAATCAAAGTCAGGAGAGACAAGAGGACTGATCTTAAATACAGCGGGGGTTCCCAGACGCTTATATACGCTTTCACAATATGGGATTTTTTCCCGCCAGGTGAGGGTGGAATTGCCGAACTGTTCTACGCTGTTGGTTCTGTGTGTATAAAAATAAGAAAATCTCAGGATCCAGCCGTCGTATAATTCCATCTTGTGAGATGGCCAGGCATTCAGAGACATATCTTCAATCTGTTTAATTGTAGTTTCCATAATATAAGGAAGACTCCTTTCCATAATAAGTCCGCAGATATGAGCGAGGACAGTGATTTATTATACAAAGTTCCGGGAAAATGCGCAATAGTTTATCTGTTCAGGGATTGTTATCAATGCTTTGAAGGAGAGGGAACAGTTTCTCGGCCAGAAGCTTATGCCCATACAAAGTAAGATGAATCCCGTCTGTTGTTATGGCATCAAATCCCGATTGAGTTGCTTCCTTATTAAAATAGTTATGCAGAGGCAGAAATGGAAGTCTGAATCTGACAGAGAGCTGTCGGATAATATCAGACATGGTATGGACATAGGGAATCCATGTCTCATATTCTTCCGGATGTGGAAAGATAAAGGGTTCCATAAGGATTACCTGCCTGGCATCTGTAGTGAGCAGATTCAATAATTCATTGTAATGAGTGGCAAACCCTCTCATCATCTGTTCTTTCTGAGAATCCGTCCGGTCTGTGTTCATTATCAGACCGATATCATTGATGCCGATCAGCAGAGTTATAACAGGAGAGCGATGCAAAAAAATACGGTGCTGGCGGATATTTTCAAGGACTCTTGCCACAGTGAAGCCATCTATGCCACAGTTCCTGAAATGTATGGCGCCTGTTGATTTATCTGTTAACTGTACAGCGCTTGATGAGTGTCCGACAGTATCTCCGGATATGGAGAAGGAAGGAGTCTGATTACGGAACATTTCTGAGAGTATCTGTACATATCCATTTCCCAGAGGAAAATCTTCAAATAAATGATTACAGTCCGTAATGCTGTCTCCGAGACAAATAATCTGCATAAAAAACCTCCTGTTTGGTATTACCAATATAAAGATTGGTAAGTGTAGAGATATAAAATTTATATAAAAACTATATAAAATAATATCATCAGCTTACAGTTCAGTCAATGAAAAATGCTCTTTTTTCGTGAAAATGCCTTAAGAAAATTGTGAAAATCTATTTTACGACTCAAATAATTGGATGAAATGTACAAAAAAGAAAAGCTATTTTTGCCAGAAATAGTCAAAATGATTGTTGACTTTTTAACGGATTTTAATATAATAATCTCAAAATCATGAATCGATGGAAAGCTTATGAAAATATTTTACAGTCATAAGTTTTGGAATCCTGGCTGAGGCATCTGAGACGGACAGCATAAAAAGCCAGAATGTCTTCCGGAGATTTAAATAGAAAAAGGAGGGAAAAGAAACGGGTAATTTAGCAGACACGTTAATGGAAGAACTTCAATGTAAGACAGTTTTTACCATACCGGTGTTTGGAGGAATACCAGTTGCAGAGTCAGTAGCAGTGACATGGGTGATCATGGCAGTGCTTTTAATTTTGTCATTGGTGCTCGTAAGAAACCTGAGTGTGGAAAACCCCGGTAAGAAACAGATTTTGTTGGAAACCGGTGTCAGTTTTCTTCATGATTTCTTTAAGGATATCCTTGGAGAAGAGGGAAAAATGTATATTCCCTATTTGATGACAGTTGTCATTTACATTGGAATTGCAAACATTTTTGGTGTGTTTGGATTTGTACCGCCTACAAAGGATTTGAACTGTACGATCGGTCTTGCACTCACAAGTATTTTTCTGATCGAGTATGCAGGATTCCATAAGAAAGGTCTGAAAGGCTTTCTTAAAAGCTTCGCAGAGCCGGCACCGATTATGCTGCCGATCAATATTCTGGAGGTCGCCATTCGACCCACATCACTTTGTATGCGACTTTTTGGTAATGTGTTAGGAAGCTATGTGGTTATGAAACTTCTTGAGTTTATATGCCCGGCAGTTCTTCCTATTCCATTCAGCCTGTATTTTGATTTCTTTGACGGATTCATTCAGGCTTATGTATTTGTATTCTTAACTTCTTTATTTATCAAAGAAGCTATTGAATAAAAAAGACTACTGTTCATACAGGAATATGACACCTATATAAGACCTGAGACGCGGGACATAAGGGGTAAGACAGCAGTTATGAACAGCACTTAAATGCTGTCCGGATATCCGGTGGGTCATAACGGTCATAAACAACCGTTGGTACAGACATCTGTTGCACAGGCATCAATGATCTCATCGGGATATCGACAGGATAGCATATTGTGAAGAAAGATTTGTAATATTTAGTTTATTTCAGTTAAACAACAGGAGGAAAAAGTTATGTTAGTAGCTATTGGAGCAGGAATCGCAGTTTTAACAGGTATTGGCGCTGGTATCGGTATTGGTATGGCAACATCCAAAGCAGTAGAAGCAATCGCAAGACAGCCGGAAGCAGAAAGCAAGATCAGCAAATCCCTTCTTTTAGGATGTGCCCTTGCCGAGGCAACAGCTATTTACGGTTTCGTTATCGGTCTTCTGATCGTTATCATGCTTGGCTAATTGATGGATAAAGAATAACTAAGAAAGGCAGGTGGGACAGGTGATCGAGATTAACATCAACCTGGTCTTTACAATTATTAACCTGATTGTTCTTTATCTTTTAATGAAAAAGTTCTTATTTGGTCCAATCCTCAATGTGATGGAGCAGAGAAAAAACATGATCGACCAGCAGTTCGCAAGTGCCAAAGATACAGAAGAACAGGCATATGAACTGAAAGGAAAATATGAAGATGCACTGAAATCTGCGAAAGACGAATCCATGCGTATTGTAAACCAGGCAAAGGATGAGGCAAAAGTACAGGCTGAGCGTATTGTAAAAGATGCAAACACACAGGCTGGTGCAATGCTTGACAAAGCAAAGGCAGATATCAGGACAGAGCAGGAAAATGCTATGAAGGCTATGGAAAGCAGAGTGGCAGAGATCGCGCTGGATGCAGCCTCAAAGATCATGGGAGAGAAAAACAGCAGTCAGCAGGATTTGTCCCTTTATGACCAGTTTATAAAAGAGGCAGGTGATTCCAATGACGGAAACAAGCATTAATTATGCAAAAGCATTATATGAGCTTTCTGTCCCGGAAGAAGCTGTTTTGGAGACAGAAAAGATTTTCAGGGGTACCCCGCAGTTAAAAGGTGCCCTTGAGAATCCACTGGTTTCTTTAAAAGAAAAAGAACATGTAATTGACAGAGTCTTCCCGCAGGAGATGAAAAATTTCCTGAAGGTGACCTGTAAATATCAGAAAATCAGCAGCATTTATGATATCCTGGAAGCATATGGCAATTACAGCCGCAAGCAGAAAGGAATCCTGAAAGCTGTTCTCACATATGTAACAAAACCGGAAGAAGCCCAGAAAGAGAAGATGGAAGATTTCCTTCGCAGGGAATTTGGAGCAAAGGAAGTAATCCTTACTCTCAGAGAAGACAAATCTTTGATCGGAGGCTTCATTCTTTCTGCCGGAGACAAAGAGTTCGACTGGAGTCTCCGCGGACGTTATAACAATTTAAGACAGAAATTGACACGGAGGTGAATAAAAGTTGGCTGCAATGAATCCAGATGAAATCATTTCGATTCTGAAAGAAGAAATTAAGAATTATGACGAAATCAGCAAGGACCAGGAAGTAGGAACAGTCATCTCCGTCGGAGATGGTATCGCCACGGTACATGGTATTGATCATGCTATGTATGGCGAGGTTGTAACCTTTGAGAATGGTCTGAAAGGTATGGTTCAGGATATCCGTGCAAACAGCATCGGATGTATCCTGTTCGGTAAAGATACAGGAATCAAAGAAGGAACAAAGGTGGCAAGAACCCAGAAACAGGCAGGTGTGCCTGTAGGTGACGCTTTTATCGGAAGGATTGTAAATGCTCTGGGAGCACCGATCGATGGTAAAGGCGAGATCAAGGCAGATGGGTATCGCCCGGTAGAGAATCCGGCACCTGGGATCATTGAGAGAAAATCTGTAACAGTTCCGTTGGAAACAGGTATTCTTTCCATTGACTCCATGTTCCCGATCGGCCGTGGCCAGCGTGAGCTGATCATCGGTGACAGGCAGACAGGTAAGACTTCCGTTGCACTGGATACCATTCTGAACCAGAAAGGCAAAGATGTAATCTGTATCTATGTTGCGATCGGACAGAAAGCTTCTACAGTAGCCAAGATTGTATCTACTCTGGAGAAACACGGCGCTATGGACTATACAACAGTATTCTCCTCTACAGCCAGTGACTGTGCACCGCTTCAGTATATTGTTCCTTATGCAGGTACTGCACTTGCTGAGTACTTCATGTATAAGGGAAAAGATGTATTAATGGTTTATGATGATTTATCCAAGCATGCAGTTGCATATCGTGCACTGTCATTGCTTCTGGAACGTTCACCGGGACGTGAGGCTTATCCTGGAGATGTATTCTATCTCCATTCCAGATTACTGGAGCGTTCCAGCCGTCTGAATGAAAAGGCCGGCGGTGGTTCTATCACTGCACTTCCTATCATTGAGACACAGGCAGGTGACCTTTCCGCATATATTCCTACAAACGTTATTTCCATCACAGATGGTCAGATTTTCCTGGAGAGTGACCTGTTTAACTCCGGTATGCGTCCGGCGGTTAACGTAGGTCTTTCCGTATCCCGAGTTGGTGGTGCTGCACAGGCAAAAGCCATGAAGAAAGCAGCAGGAAGTGTCCGTATCGATCTGGCTCAGTATCGTGAGATGGAAATCTTTACACAGTTCAGTTCTGATCTGGACGAGGCTACAACTCAGCAGTTGAAATATGGAAGTGGACTTATGGAACTTCTGAAACAGCCGCTTTCAAGCCCGTTAAGTCTTCATGAGCAGGTCATCACTCTTTGTGCGGCAACACACAAGGCAATGATGCACGTGGAAACCAAGAAGATGAAGAAGTATCAGAGAGATATGCTGGACTACTTTGACAGTTCTTATCCGGAAATCGGAAGAGAGATCGAGGAGAAGAGACAGCTTCCGGATGAACTGGCAGAAAAGATCGTGAAAGTGGCAGAAGAATTTGCAGATAAGAGCAGGTAGGTGTTGATATGGGCAGTACGAAAGAGATTCAGACTCGAATGAAAAGCATTCAGGACACCATGAAGATCACCAATGCCATGTATATGATCTCTTCATCCAAGATGCAGAAGGCCAAAAGAATCCTGTCCGATACAGAGCCGTATTACTATAATATGCAGGCAGCAATTTCCCGAATCCTGCGTCATATGCCGGATACAGAGCATCCTTTTTTCAGTATCCGTCATAAGATTGCGGAGGAAGACCGTAAGATCGGCTGTATCGTAGTTACCGGTGATAAGGGTATGGCAGGTGCCTATAACCATAACATCCAGAAAATGACAGAACAGTTTATGGCAGAGCATGAGCACTGCAAGCTTTATGTGCTGGGTATGGTAGGCCGTCAGTATTTCACGAAGAAACATATGGATATCGCAGAGAACTTTCCATATACAGTACAGAAACCGACCATGCACAGAGCGCGTCTGATCTCAGAGGAGATTGTCAGAGCGTTCCTGGACAGAGAACTGGACGAAGTCCGTATTTTCTATACGGAGATGCAGAGTGCAGTTGCAATGGAGCCGGTGAATATGCAGCTTCTTCCATTGAAGAAGGCAGAGTTCCTGCCAAATCAGGCAATGCTTGCGGACATGCCACAGGAGGAAATCGTGCTGTCACCATCAGCCGATGTACTTCTGAATACCATGATCCCAAATTACCTGACCGGTCTGATCTATGGATGTCTTGTAGAAGCGTATGCCAGTGAAAATAATGCCAGAATGATGGCAATGCAGTCCTCTACGGACAGTGCAAAGAAGATGCTCAGGGAGTTATCCATTGAGTACAACCGTGCGCGTCAGGCTGCCATCACACAGGAAATCACTGAGATTGTCAGCGGTGCAAAAGCACAAAAAAGGAAGTGACGACGATGAACAAAGGTAAAATTGTACAGGTTATGGGACCTGTTGTAGATGTTGTTTTTGAAGATGGAAATCTTCCTGAGATCAAGGATGCCCTTGAGGTAGAGAACAACGGCAAAAGATGTGTAATGGAAGTTTCCCATCATCTGGGAAACAATATGGTACGCTGCATTATGCTGAGCGCAAGCGAAGGCTTACAGCGTGACAGAGAAGTCATCGCCACAGGAAGCGGCATTAAGGTTCCTGTAGGTGATAAGACACTGGGACGTTTATTTAACGTACTTGGTGATACAGTAGATGACGGTCCTTCCCTTGAGGGAGAACAGAAATGGGTCATCCACAGAGATCCGCCGGATTTTGAACATCAGAAACCGGCTGTAGAAATCCTGGAAACAGGTATTAAGGTTATCGACCTTCTTGCACCATATGCAAAAGGTGGTAAGATCGGTCTGTTCGGTGGTGCCGGTGTTGGTAAGACAGTCCTGATCCAGGAGCTGATCCAGAACATTGCCACAGAGCATGGCGGATATTCCATTTTCACAGGTGTTGGAGAGCGTTCCCGTGAAGGTAACGACTTATGGTCAGAAATGAAAGAGTCCGGTGTTCTTGAAAAAACAGCCTTAGTGTTCGGACAGATGAACGAGCCACCGGGATCCCGTATGCGTGTTGCTGAAACCGGACTGACAATGGCTGAGTACTTCAGAGATGAGGAACACAGAGATGTGCTTCTTTTCATTGATAATATTTTCCGTTTTGTACAGGCTGGTTCCGAGGTTTCCGCCCTTCTTGGACGTATGCCTTCAGCCGTAGGTTATCAGCCAACACTGGCTACTGAGATGGGTGAACTTCAGGAACGTATCGCTTCTACTAAGGATGGTTCTGTAACATCTGTACAGGCTGTCTATGTACCTGCCGATGACCTGACTGACCCGGCTCCTGCAACTACATTCGCTCATCTGGATGCAACAACCGTTCTTTCCAGAAAGATCGTAGAGCAGGGTATTTATCCGGCCGTTGACCCGTTGGAATCTACTTCCCGTATCCTGGAGCCGGATGTTGTAGGTGAAGAACATTATGAAGTAGCACGTAAAGTACAGGAAATCCTTCAGAAATATAAAGAACTTCAGGACATCATTGCTATTCTTGGTATGGAAGAGCTTTCTGAAGAGGATAAGAGCACTGTATTCCGTGCAAGAAAGATCCAGAAGTTCCTTTCCCAGCCATTCCATGTAGCTGAGAACTTCACAGGTATCAAGGGTAAATATGTTCCTCTGAAAGAAACCATCCGTGGATTCAAGGCAATCGTTGATGGTGAGATGGATCAGTATCCGGAAAATGCTTTCTTCAATGTTGGTACAATTGAGGATGTCATCGAGAAAGCAAAGACTGAGATGGGTCAGGAATAAGGAGCGGATTTTATGGCAGATACATTTGGTCTTGAGATTTATGCCAGTAATAAGCTGGCGTTTGCAGGACGTGCCAAAACCCTGACAATCCCGGCTGTTGACGGTGAGCAGGCCTTTCTGGCACAGCATGAGAATATTGTTGCTGCTATCATTCCGGGAGAAATGCGTTTCGAGGAAGCTGATGGCACAAAGCATGTTCTGGCTGTGAGCAGTGGGTTTGTGGAGATGATCAATAACCGTGTGAAGCTGTTCTGTCTGACGGCAGAGAGTCCTGAGGAGATTGATATCCGCAGGGCACAGGAAGCGAAGGAGAGAGCAGAAGAGCAGATGAGACAGAAGCAGAGTATTCAGGAGTATCATATGAATCAGCTGGCTCTGTCCAGAGCTATGGCACGACTTAGGGTTACGAGTCATAAAGAGATTTAAGTGCATTTTTGATAAATGGTACGAAAACCCCAAAGGGGACGCTTGAGCAGCGTCCCCTTTGGACACCCCTTGCGCTTTTTTAGGAGCGCAAGGTTTTTTTTGTGTGGAAAGTTATTAACCTGGCTAATTCGCCAGGTTGGGTCAAAAAAGTCACCGCGTGTTCGCGGTGGCTTTTTTTCGGTACTGATGAGTAGGGGGATTGTGGGATGGATTTACAGGGGCGGGTATGTGCTGTTTTATCGTTTATTTTATTTATTGTTTTATATTGAAAAGCTTTTTATAAAAGCTGTTTTTTAATAAACAGGGGTATTTAGTCAAGAGGATAAAATCATCCGCTTAGCTACTTGCTTGATTTGGTTAAATTAATTCTGAAAATGAATCTTTTGTTCTGTGAGAACCGGGTAGCGGATCAGGGTGGTGGAGTCCAGGTTTTCGTGGTTCATGTTTACTGCTGATATCTGGTGGTTTTCGTAAGTAGTGTAGTAGTAGATGCCTTTTGTTGCGTTGCAGCAGGAGGTGTAGAGGGTGATTTCGTATTTGTCCTTGTCTACTTCGCAGCAGCCTCTCTGTTGATCTACGGAGCCGAGGATGTGGAAGAACTGACTGACGCTTTCGAGTTCGGAGTCGCCGGATCTGGAGTTCATTTTGGTGAAGGCTACTTTGGCAAATCGGGAGGCAGAGGAGAGGTCTCCGGGGAGGCCGAGGGCACCCATGCCGCGGCTGTAGGATTGAAGTTCTAAGCCAGGGGCGAATGTGTTCTCTGGCTGGCGTGGGGAGAGAGACTGGTAGTTGTTGAGCTGGAACATCTGCTGTGGGAATGGCGGGTTGTTAGTCAGTACACCTACAGGATTTTCGTAGATATGGAGACCGTCCTGCATGGATTCGATAACGAGGCAGCCGGAGACGTCTGCGAGGATCCAGTGAAGCTGGGCGCAAGGGAAGTTCTCGTTGAACTGAGTGTTGGTGAGGTTCATGGAGGAGAGTTTCTGACGGGCTTCTTCTAAGGTGGCACACTGGCTGAGAATCCATGGGATGAATTCGAACTGGGCTACGTTTTCTTTGTCCGATACTGGTTCTGCATAGACTGCATTTCCTACAAAATTCAGACCTGCCATGCCGAGACCTTTTTCGTTAATGGCATCATAGTAAAGCGGGTAGTCTCCGGCTACATGAGCCATGCCAATGATGGCATAGTGAGAGTTCGGAACTTTGTCAGAATGGCGGAAATGAAATGGGTAGTTTCTTGGAGTGATGGTGATTTCGTCTCCGTAGGAAAATTCATAATCAAGGGTTCTGCCGAAATAGAAATCTTTTGTTTTATAAGTTGCTGCTGTGCACATAGTTATACCTCCTGTTGTAAAGAATATATATCTGTAAAACCTATATATTTATAACTGTTTATTAGTGGATTGTTTGCTGTAAGTATAGCACAGTTACATGTTCTTTTATTTTGGAGAATATTACCACAATTTTTTGTTTTTATGCAATATACAGATTTTGCTTTTTGCACAGACAATTTTCTCAGACAGAATTGTGGTCATCTGATACGAAAAATGCGGTCAGATTGATCACTGCAGTAAGAAGAAGGAAAATGATTCCAAGAATTACTGTGATACCGCTGGAATGAATAATGATTTTTGCCAGATCTGTAAATGTTATGGAGATATCCTGAATATATTCTGTAATAATATCTGGAATACTGGATTTAATACGCCAGGGGATATATACAAAGTCTGTCAGGATCAGAAAAATACCACTTAATAAACAACTTCCATAACTGATCAGGTATTTCCAGCGCTTTTTTAATAATCCTGAGACAGCTGCGGACAGAATAGAAAGGACGCAGGGGACGATGAAACTGATTTTGTAAATCAGGAGTAATCTGGAAATTTCCTTAACTTCAGTAAGCTGATCGCCTACAACTTTTACAGTTTTACCTGTCAGACTATGTACCAGATCTTTCAGTAAGCTGTTTTCACTATCTTCGGAATCTGCCAATGTGGTATCTTCCAGAAGACTGGTAACGTTATTTTTTATAATATCTCCGGCAGTATTGCTGTGTATGGCAGAAGCACCCAGGCAGACTGCCGCCAGAAGACCGGTGATTAATATGATCGTTGTGAATAGTTTATTCATGTGGAGATTCCTTCTTTCATTATTCCTGCAAATGCTTGAACTGCTTTTGGAAATAAAGTTAAACTGTCGATTCTATTTGCCAAAAGTAGTTATTTGTCATTTAAGCAATATTTAAATCTTCTTCTGTATCGGATTTTGCAGTGTCAGCAGCAACTGTAAGTTCTGGCGATTCGTTATAGTTTTCTGTAAAATCGGAAGTTTCGACCTGAGCGCTTATATTTATGCTGATTGTCTGATCATGAGTCAGATACATGACCCACATAAAAATAATAACAAGAATACAGAGAATAAGGATAACTTTAAGCCCTCTGTATTTCTTTTTCTTTTTAGATTTTGTCTTCTTGTTGTCAACAGATCTGGCCGGCGTTGATGGTGGCTTTGGTGCAGACTTCGGCATTTCTGTAAAATTTTCTGATTCATAAAGTGCAGAATATAACTTCTGCATGGACTGGAAACGATCTTCCGTATGAATACTCATACCTTTTTCAATTGCATAGGCAGCTGCAGGCGGACAGTCAGAAGCAAGTTCCCGGATCGGCTGCAGATTTTCGTGATAGGCACGTTCCAGAGATTCCGGAGGAATGGTTCCTGTGATACAGCGGTACATCGTGGCACACAGCGCATAGACATCTGTCCAGGGACCCTGGTTTCCGTGGGCACGGTATTGTTCTTCCGGTGTATATCCCGGTTTTAACATAATAGACATACTCTTTCCGGTTGAGAAAATATAATCTCTGGCACCGCCGAAATCAAGAATTTTAACTGCTCCGTCTTTACAGAGCATGATATTGTCAGGACTGATATCACGATGGATCAGATTCATATCATGAACTTTTGCCAGAGAATGAATCACTGGCTTCATCATTTGCAACGTTTTTTGAGCAGAGAGCTTTCCTCCATTTTGTTTCAGATAGGATTTCAGGGTTATTCCGTTGATATATTCCATTACAATATATGCGGTATGATTTTCCTTGAAGAAGTCCTTCACTGAAACAATTTCAGGTAAGTTATTGCACTTTGCAAGAAGCCTTGCCTCATTAATAAATTTCTCCCGCCCTTCTTCAAATATGTCATGCATAGAACTTGAATAAGAAATGACGGTATTGCTTTCAGATCTGTTTCTGGTTGCACATCCATTTGGATAGTATTCTTTGATCGCAACTTTCATTTCCAGATTCAGATCCATACCAATATAAGTAATGCCAAAACCGCCTTCGCCGATCGCCATACCAAGCAGATATTTACCTGCAAGAATGGAAAATGGCTGGAGATGATAAGGTGGGATTTCTGCTGTTTTCGGATCAAATCCACAGAAAGGGCAGATCTCACTGGCGTTGTTTTTTTCCTGCATGCAATGTATGCATAAATTTTCTATTTTCATATGTAACTCCTTGCGTTAGATAGTTTTATTATAATCACAAAATGCATGTAATACAACCCAAAACAGGAACTGTTTCATAAGAGTAATAGGCTGTGTGTTACAAACTGTTATTTTTAATGAATGCTTTGATATGTACATGTTAAAATTCTTAGATATACAGAGTGTTGCGGGGAAGAACAAGCATTAATAGCATGTTACTGTTCACTCCGTTCTCAGCAACACGCTTCGCGATGCACAGAATTTATGCTAATCGCATAAATTCGCGCGGTATGTCTCGGGTTTTCTGTGAACGGAGTGAACAGTAACCAATAACATAAATATGCGCATAAAATGATAGTCTACATGGTGGAAAAACGTAAAAATATGTATTATAATGAGTAAGAGTATACAGTTTAGAGAAAAATTTATGAAAATTTTGAAAAGGTTAGAAATAAAAGAAATTGGAAAAAGAGCAGGAGAAACACTGCTGATATTTATATTTTGCCTGTTTTATAGATGTCCATTTAAGTTATTTCTGCATGTCGAATGTCCGGGATGCGGCATGACACGGGCTATGATTTCCGTATTAAAACTGGATTTCAGACAGGCATTTACGTATCATCCATTATTTCCGATAGTGATTCTGGGAGGAGTTTATTATATATTTCGGACACAGTTTCGGAAGTGGTTTCATATTGGGACTAAACAGGAAAATATGATGCTGTTGGTAGCCGGAATGATTTTTCTTGGAAGATGGATATGGATGAGAATTTAATCGAATCAAGTAAGTTCTTCGATTCAATTGCGAAAAGCAGTAAGAAGTGGGTGAGACTTACTTAAAATTTAAGATAGAAATCTTTATGAGAAGTACGAGGGAGGAACAAGATGCTTGAAAAAAGAAAGAGACGTGTGAAATTTATCATTCTTACAGTGCTTTGTGTTGTACTGGCAGGAGTTTCTGTAGCGGAAGGAATTCTGTATTTACAGACAAGAAGAAATTACGATTATTTACAGTCACAGAAAACAGAAATTAAACAAAAATATAAAGCAGCTAATAGTCAGTTGAAAGAAAAAGATGACAAGATTACTCAGCTTGAACAGGATGTGGAAGATCTGAAACAGCAGGTGCAGACTTTACAGCAGACACAGACAGAAGCTGTCCAACAGAATGAAGAAGCACAGGCAGTGGAATCACAGACAGAGACAACACAGGAAGAAGGAATGCTTTCTCCATCATCAGGAAATTCAGCATTTTTAGATGTACAGTTAAGAGTCGGTGAAGCAATCAGTGATGATGAAATTATAAATATCGATAAATATTTTACTTCCTCTGTAATTGAAAGAGGTGATGAGATTTTTAATAGAATCAACGGGAAATCCTATCGTGACAATGACGATATTGCCCTGGAAGATCTCAGATATCTGACAATCCCATATTACAATTTTGAGCAGCAGATGATGCTGGGAGAGATGATTGTTAACAAGGACATTGAGGAAGATGTGCGGAGTATTTTCAAAGAGTTATTTAATAACAAATATGAGATAAAATCCATGCGTCTGATCGATGATTACTGGCATGTAGGATGTGATGGGAATATTGCAGATAACAATTCTATAGAGGACAATAATACCTCCTGTTTTTGCTACAGAAAGGCAACTGGGGGAGAGAGTATTTCCAATCACGGTTACGGAAGAGCAATAGATATTAATCCGCAACAGAATCCATATGTGGAAAATGGACAGAACACTCATAGAAATGCAGATGAATATGTGAACAACAGATATGTTGGTGAGCCGCATGTAATCGTAGCAAGTGATGAAGATATCTGTTACTCTATATTCACGAAACATGGATTTACCTGGGGAGGTAACTGGACGAATCCGATTGATTATCAGCATTTTGAAAAAGCAGTGGCGTATTAAAACAATAATGGAAGGATCAACAGTATGATAAGTTATTCAATGATAAGCCGCCCAGGCAGCAGGCAGTGTAATGAAGATTCCGTAGAAATGTGTACGATGGAAGGTGATTATGTATTTACACTTGCAGACGGTCTTGGCGGTCACGGGGGCGGGGATGAAGCTTCGGCCTGTGTGACAGGAGAAGCAATTGATGTATTCCGGCGGGAGAGAGACAGTAATGAGTATCTATCTCATGCGTTTGAAAACGCACAACAATGGCTTCTGCAGAAGAAAGCACAAAAAGGAAAAAAAGAAGAAATGAAGAGCACTATGGTTGTGCTCCAGATTACAGAAAAACAGATACGTTGGGGACATATCGGAGATTCCAGACTCTATTATTTTCACAAAGACCGGATGGTAAGCAGAACTCTGGATCACAGTGTACCGCAGATGCTTGCACTGGGAGGCCAGATTAAAGAAAGGGAAATCCGGCATCATAAGGACAGAAACCGAGTACTGCGTGTTCTCGGGACACCGTGGGAAGGGGAAGCTTATTCACTGGCTGACCCCATTGAGAAAACAGGAGATCAGGCATTTATCCTTTGTTCAGATGGTTTCTGGGAACTGATCACAGAGAAAGAGATGGAGAAAACCTTGAAACAGTCCTACAGCGTGGCACAATGGCTTGAGAAAATGGAGAAGATTGTGCAGAAACATGGTGAGGGTAAAGATATGGATAATTATTCTGCAATCTGTGTTTATATTGATTCTAAGTAAAATACTTACAGGAATCAGACTATGGATTCTTATATTTATAAAGAATATAGAAATTGAACATAGAATATTTATCCGTTGAATAATCAAAATCTATGATTAAAAAATAATTTGAATATTCTTCAACAAAAAAGTTTGAGTGGGGAAGAGAAACATGGCAATTGTAAAGTGTGAAAACGGACATTTTTTTGACAACAACAAATATACTTCCTGTCCGTATTGTGTGAAACTGGAAAACGAAAGAAACCGGTACGAAGAGCAGATGCGGGATCAGGTAACAATTATGATCCCAAAGAGAGATGACAGTATAGAGACATCAGAGTCTGTGACTGTTGGTCTGTATGAGCCACCCAAAGGTGACGACCAGAAAACCATCGGCGTTTTCGGCAGACAGTCAGGTAAGGATTTCGTGACAGGATGGCTGGTGTGCACGAAGGGAAGGGAAAAAGGAAGAGACTACCGCATTTATAATGGAAACAACTGGATTGGAAGAGGCTGCCAGATGGATATCTGTATCGTAGATGATCCTGCCATTTCAAGAGAAAGACACGCAGTGTTGGTCTATGACAACAAATCCAACAAATTTTTCCTCTCACCTGGATGTGGAACTATCACCATGGTCAATCATGAGATGCTTGTAAAAGCAAAAGAAATAAAGAGCAGAGACAAGATCACACTTGGAGAGAGTGAATTTACATTTGTTCCGTTCTGCGTGGAGGGAGAAACATGGGAGAGAGAAGAAAAAGAATAGGAAAAATAACAGGATTTCTGCTGACAGGAATGTGTCTGATGATTCCATTCAATGTATATGCACAGTCCTGTGAGATTGAACAGATTTCCTTACATATGCCGGATGTAAGAGTATATTACCGAAGTGACCAGCAGGAGCAGAATTATGAAGCATATCTGGGAGGGGAAGCCCTGAACTATGATAAATCCGCGCAATTCAGTGAGCTGAATGAAGGTGTCGATTATTACATTCTGCTGGATATTTCGGCGTCCATTCCGGACAGTCAATTTGCAAATATCAAAGATGGTATCATTAATTTTATCTCATCTGAAGGTGAAAAGGATAAATGTGTTCTTCTGACTTTTGGTGATGAATCAAATGTAGTGCTGAATGGTTCTGAGAATCCACAGGATGCAGCAGCTGTTGTCCAGGGATTGAAGAATGACGATATGGAAACTGTATTGTTTCAGACACTGGTCAAGACTGCAGACATGATCGATCAGGCGGCACAGACAGAGGAGAAACGCCGGGTAATCATTACGATCACAGATGGCGAAGATTGTGTGACAGGACAGGCGACTTCCAATGAGGCAGTAAGCGAACTGAATCATAAGGGAATTCCGATGTATGCCATTGCAGTAGACGTTGGAAAAGAAGAATATATCAACAGTTTCGGAGAACTTGCCCGAAATACAGGTGGTACCCTGAGTATCTTTAATTCAGGAACTTGTTTGGATCTTATGAATCAGATCCGAAATACAGTCCAGGACAGTTACGTGGCATTCTTCCACAGTGATACCAATGTAGCAAGCAACACAAGAGAAGACCTGACTGTGAAATTTCTGGATCAGCAGGTAACTGATACAAAAGAGGTAATCCCTACAAGATGGATTCCGGATACGGAAGCACCACAGGTAGTTCAGTGGGAAAAAGAGAGCGATAACGAACTGAAACTGACATTCTCTGAGAAAGTTCTGAATGCCGATAACCTGGCAGATTATAAGGTAGAAAGAGACGGCGAAGCTGTTGCCGTAGACTCTGTTTTTTATTCAGAGAAAGAAACGCCTTATGCGGTTCTTACTTTCAAGGACAAACTGTATACAGGAAACTATCAGATTAATTTTTCCGGCATTACAGACTGCTCCATGGAGAAGAACGGTATCACAAAGCTGGACAGCTTTGATCTGGACGGAGCGAAAAAGGGCAAATCTACAACGTTCTGGATCATTCTGATCGCAGGAATTGCAGCAGTGGTAGTAGCTGGCGTGATTATTGTAGTTGTGGTGACTTATAAGAAAGTCAAGAAGAACAAAGGCGTAATCTATGTGGATGGCAAAGCAACCCTGGCATCCAATGTGGATGTGAAGCAGCATGTTTCCGTGGTAAATCTTCCGCAGAAAACAGTTACTTTCCTGATGAAAGATCAGATCAATGGAAAATGTGAGCTGAAGATTACGATCAATGGAAGTGCTATGGCAGGACGAAGCGATGACTGTGATATTTACTTCGATGATCCAAAGATGTCCAGACAGCATTTTGCGCTGGAGACAGATGGAAATGGTGTCTATATCACGGATCTGGAGAGCAGTAACGGAACATTAGTTAACGGAGTCCGATTGAACAGGAGAAGAAAGCTTTTGCCGAATGATGAAATTACAGCAGGGAATATCCAGGCAAAAATTGTCTGGTAACTATACATAGAAGGGAAGCGTATGGAACTGGATAATCTATGGAAAATTGAAACATATACAATGACAGATCAGGGAACAAGGGAATATCAGCAGGATGCAGCCAAAGCTGTTACAGATGGCAGGTCTGCTATGGCAGTTCTCTGTGATGGAATGGGTGGTCTGAAGCATGGAGAAATGGCAAGTGATCAGACCGTGCAACATTTCCTGAGAGATCTGGAAGAAGCGTGGCCAATCCAGAACATTCCCGGATTTCTGGAAGAAGAGGCCCGAAGGATGGACCGTCTGGTAAGTACTCTTACGGATGAGCAACATCATAAGCTGGATGCAGGAACGACCATTGTGTCAGCTATAATCTGTGAGGGTCTTCTGCACTGGATGTCTGTAGGTGACAGCAGATTATATATTTTAAGAAATAAGCATCTTACGTGCCTGACAAAAGACCACAATTATAAGAACATGCTGCGGGAGAATTTAAAGGCAGGCAAGGTTGATATGGATTTCTATAATTCAGAAATCAGCAGAGGCGAGGCCCTGACCAGTTATCTTGGTCTGGGAAATATCGTTCTGATAGATACGAATGAGATTCCCTTTCAGCTGCAGGATGAGGATATCCTGATGTTGTGCAGTGACGGACTGTACAAGACGCTGACAGAGGAGCAGATTGAAGCAGTAGTTACGGAAAGCGGCGGAAATATTTCCATTGCAGGAGAAAGACTGCGGGAGACTGCTGGCAGATGGGGCAGAAACGGTCAGGATAATACAACAGTGATCCTGCTGAAAATCAGTCAGGACTGCAGATAACAGGAGGAGAAAGATATGCCGAAATGCATGAAATGTATGGAGAAATATGAGCAGACAGATTTCTGCCCGTACTGTGGAAGAAAACGAGATGCAGTCTCCGTTTATACAGACCAGATTCCGGAAGAGACGATTCTGAACCGACGGTTTATTATCGGAGATGCAGTGCGAAAAGACAGGATTGGATTTCTCTACATTGCCTGGGATGCACTTCTGGAACAGAAAGTTTATATCAGAGAGTGGTTTCCTGTCAAGACGGCGTGCAGAACCCAGGGACAGATTCAGGTGAAGAGTGAGGTCAGTCAGGATCTATGGAAACGCCTGGAGGATGCATTCCTTGTACATATGGAGAAACTGCATAAACGTCAGGATATTTCACAACTCGTTCCTGTATATGCTTTCTTTCGGGAAAATAATACAGTATACAGTGTAATGGAATATGTAAAGGGAATGACTCTGCGTGAGCTTCTGAGCAAGCAGAATCCTCTTAGTCTGCCGGTGGCAGAAAACATTATGGAGAAACTGCAGGGTGCAGTGTCTGTGCTTCATCAGAACAAGATCATTCACGGAAACATTACACCGGATAACATTATACTGTGTCAGAATGGAGAAGTGAAATTGCTGGATCCTTCATGGTCCGGTGATGCAGTGGATGATATAAAGAATACTGTTTTCTGGAGCAGATATGTACCTGCTTTTTACAGAAGAGTACCGTTAAAGAAAAGTACAGAAACAGATAAATACAGTATGGCGGCTGTTTTTTACAGGATGCTGACAGGGGAAGAACCTTATGGTGTTCTGAATGAAAATATGAAACGGAAGTTACCGCCTGTATCGGAGTTGGGCATTACAGTTCCGAAACAGACGGAGAAGCAGATCATGAAGGATCTGGGAGAAAGTGAGAAAGAAGAAAAAGGATTCTTAAGCTTTTTTCATAGAAAATAAATGAGGGGAAAAGGTATGAGAGAAAGCGTTTTTATTTCTGTCATTGATCCGGAAGGCAGAATAAATAAAAGTGAGATTCCAGTTCAGAATACCCGGACGATCAGTCTTGGAAGGGAAATGGGTACAAATACTGTGCAGCTTCCTTTCCGGTTTGTATCAGGGAGACATGGAGAGATCACTTTTGAAGGAAATAAAATTTATTACAGAGATCTCAACAGCAGCAACGGGACGATTGTAGAGTCAGGCGGATTAAGAGGATTTCTCCACCAGACTGCCAGACGGGTGGAAATTCAGGATGGTGCGCTGCTGAGAATATCTGCAGGATTAGAAAATGATTCCATCACGGTTTTGTTTGATACAGAACAGGGCGAGGAAACGTGGAAACGAATTCCTATCGGAAAAGCTCCGCTGACGATAGGACGAAGCAGCAAAAATGATGTAGTATTAAAAAGTAACAACGTATCCAGGCAGCATGCAATCATACAGGAAGAGAATGGAAAATGTGTAATACATAATCTGAAGAGTACCAATGGCCTTCTTGTGAATGGGCGTGGCGTACAGGATTCGGCTGTTTTAAAGAATCAGGATGAGATACAGATTTTGGATTATCGAATGATATTTGCGGAGAAATTCCTGCTGTTTAAAACAGTGGCAAAGGGCGTGGCACTTGAGACACGAAATCTCCATAAGAGGGTCGGCAAACAGAAGAAAGTCATCTTAAATCATGTGAACTGCCAGATCGAGAGTAACGAATTTGTAGCGATCATCGGTGGTTCCGGTGCCGGCAAAACTACACTGATGAATGCGATGAGCGGATTTGACAAGGATGTTCAGGGAGCGGTATTTCTCAATGGAATTAATCTGAGAGAGAATTTCCAGCATCTGAAAAGTATCATTGGCTATGTGCCGCAGCAGGATATCATTTACGAGAACCTGACTCTGCGGAAAATGCTCTATTATACGGCAAAATTAAAGATGTCCGCAGATACCACCAAAGATGAGATTGATGCAAAGATTGAAGAAGTCCTGGATATGGTGGAATTGAAAGAGCATGAGAACACTTATATTCGAAAAATGTCCGGCGGACAGAAGAAACGTGCAAGTATTGCCGTAGAACTGCTGGCAGATCCGAAACTGTTTTTCCTGGATGAACCTACATCAGGACTGGATCCTGGAACAGAGAAGAATCTGATGACCATTCTGAGTAAATTGTCAAAGACAAAGGACAAGACCATTATTATGGTTACGCATACAACTCAGAGTCTGGATATGTGTGACAAGATCATATTTATGGGACCGGGTGGCCGTTTATGTTTTGTTGGAACAGCACAGCAGGCACTGATGTTTTTCCAGACAGACAGTCTGGTCAATGTTTATAATATTATTGCTAAGGATCCGCAGTTCTGGGAAGAACAGTATGAACACTGCGTAGGCTCCGACAATCTCCCGGAACCGGAGAAAGAAGGAAAATCCGAGTTAAAAGAGAGAAAGACATCGTGGATGCGACAGCTTTCGTATCTGAGTCTCAGGTATGCAGAGCTGATTAAGAATGATCTGCCGAAATTGTTTTTGACGTTCCTGCAGCCAATATTGATCGGATTCCTGCTCTACATTGTTTCGGAGGATGACATCTTTGATATTTATGAGTCTACGAAATCGATGTTATTTGCATTGAGCTGTTCGGCAATCTGGATGGGATTGTTTAATTCAATCCAGGAAATTTGTAAAGAACGAGTCATTATAAAGAGAGAATATATGGCAAACCTGAAGCTTCCGGTTTACATTCTCTCAAAGTTTATTATTCAGGCATTGCTCGGACTGATCCAGAGTATTCTGTTGACAGCGGTATTCCTGATAACTGTGGGAAAATCTCATTCCGGAATCTTCTTTGATTCTTTTTACCTGGAAGTATTTCTGACAGTCTGGCTGGCAGTGCTGGCTTCTATGGCAATGGGATTTATCATATCATCTCTTGTGAAGACAGGAGATAAAGCAATGGCGGTAGCGCCATTTATCCTGATCGTGCAGCTGTTGTTCTCTGGAATTTTGTTTAAATTAGAAGGCGCAGGAGAATGGATTTCTTATCTTACTGTGAGCCGATGGTCCGTGGAATCACTGGGAAGTATTGCTGATCTGAATGGTATGCAGCTTCGTATGCAGGAACAGTTCCCGACACTGGAACATGCGGCAGAGGATTTCTTTGAATGTACGAAAGGACATTTGCTGCAGTCATGGGGAATTCTGGCAGGTATGATGCTGGCTTTTACGATTGTCAGTGTTTTTCTGCTTCGTAATGTGGCGAAGGACAGCAGATAAGAGCGTATGAAAACTAAGGAAAATTAAGGAGGAGAGAGCAAGTGGAACGAAAAAAAGAAGACAGGTCTTTGTTGATCTATATGTTGTTATCAGTAGTTACCTGTGGAATTTATGGACTGATTTTTATGTGGAGTTTTACGAATGACCTGAATGACGTAAGTTCTGCAAAAGATCCGGATGGATGGAGATCACCGAATTTTATTATCGTGATCCTGCTTATGATTGTTACCTGTGGTATCTATAGCTGGTACTGGCTTTATAAAGTGGGAAATACGATCCAGAGATCCGGTGACGATTATGGAGTAAGGGTTGATGAGAGTGGAACAACACTTATTCTGTGGTGTTTGCTGTTGGGAGTTGGAGGTCTTATTTCATACCATTTAATGTTCAAGAATATGAATAAGATCTGCCGTAAATACAATGAAGAGTTTATCGATAATGCAGCATATGCGCAGGGTGGCTATGGAGATTCCTATGGCTATGACGCCGGAGGATACGGAAATTCAGGAAGTTCCGGAAATTCTTCTCAGAAAAGAATATCATCAGCTGCACAGCAGGAATCTGAGGAAACTACACAGATGACAGGATGGACCATTGGAATGGCACACGGAGCTCTTGTCTGCACGAAAGGAAGTATGCGGGGGGCCGAGATCAACATTCTCGATGGTGAGATGGTAACCATTGGCAGAGATGGTGCTGCAAGTAATCTGGTTCTTTCAGACAGAGATATCAGCAGACGTCACTGCACAGTTCAGTTTAATGCATCCGAGAACTGTTATTATGTGACGGATTATTCTTCCCTTGGAACAAGGATGAATGGTACGCTGCAGCTTGACCGTGAAGTGCCGACAAGATGTTCAAGAGGAACAAGGATCATCCTTGGACAGGGAAATAATGAGTTTATTTTACAGTAATGAAATAAGCGGATGATTTTATCCGCTTGACTAAAACAGAGACAGAAATTGGAGGATAAGATTATGAACTTACAGAAATGCGAAAATGGACACTTTTATGATGCAGATAAATATCAGACATGCCCACACTGCCAGCAGCTGAATGATGACCAGAAAACAATAGGGATGACAGTTCCAAATGACCAGCCGGCTCCGTCAGTTACACCCACTATGCCACAGCAGCCTTTTGCATATGCTGGTGGAAATACTCCGAGTGATGATCAGAAAACAGTAGGAATTTTTTCACATGCTATTTCCGGAAATAAAGGAACACAGCCGGTTGTCGGATGGCTGGTAGGAATCCAGGGAGAATGCATGGGACAGAGCTTCCAGCTTAGAGAAGGCAAGAACTTTGTCGGACGTGCAGAGGATATGGACGTTGTTATCAGAGGAGACATGGCAGTTGCAAGACATCGCCACGCATGTGTGATCTTTGAGCCTCGTGCAGGTATTTTCTATGCACAGCCTGGAGAATCCCATGAACTGTTCTATCTGAATGACAATGTTGTGTTAAACAGCGAGATTCTGAAGAGTCATGATGTGATCACTTTGGGAGAGACAAGCCTTATGTTTATTCCACTCTGCGGACCGGATTTCAGCTGGGATAAATATAGAAATAAAGAAGTGAAATAGGACAGGCAGTCGGAGGAGTAAATGAAGATTGAAAATTTATGCATAAACTGCATGAAGGAGAAAGCCAGTCCGGAAGGAAGATGTGAGCACTGCGGGTATGATCCGGCGGAAGATACGATTCCGCCTCATCATTTGTCGCCCTTTGTTATTCTTGAGGGAAAGTATCTCGTAGGAAAATCAATCGGTGAAGGTGGTTTTGGTATCACTTATATCGGTATGGATCTGAACCTGGAGATGCGCGTTGCCATTAAGGAATATTATCCTAATGGCTGCGCAATCCGTGATACAAGTGGAAACAGCTGCACGGTTCAGTCATATTCCGGGGAAGCGCAGACTTTCTTTGAGACAGGAAGAGAGAAATTTATCAATGAGGCCAAGATCCTTGCGAAATGTATTGATCTTCCTGAGATTGTCACAGTAAAGGATTTCTTTAAGGAAAATCATACTGCTTATATTGTAATGGAATTTCTTGAGGGGCAGACTTTAAAAGCCTACCTGAAGGAAAGAGGTGGAAGGATTCCTGTAACGGAAACGCTGAACATGATGAAACCTCTGATTCGGTCTCTTGGTCAGGTACATAAGATGAATCTGATCCATCGTGATATCAGTCCGGATAATATCATGATCACCACAAATTATGAAGTGAAGATTCTTGATTTCGGAGGTGCGAGAGATTTCGGTTCAGCCAGGGGCAGAAGTATGTCGATCATGCTGAAGCCAGGCTATGCACCGGAGGAGCAGTACCGTACTCACGGAGAACAGGGACCCTGGACAGATGTGTATGCATTATGTGCCACCATGTATCGATGTATTACCGGCCAGATACCGCCGGAATCCATGGAACGTACCTATCAGGATCAGCTGAGACCGGTGACAGATTTTCAGCCGGATTGCCCACGGGAAGTGAATTTTGCTATCTGTAAGGGTTTGAATGTCTACAAGGATGATCGCTGGCAGTCCATGGAGGAATTTTATGACTGTCTGTATAATGGAAGGGCAAATGTACAACAGGAGGTTATCCAGGACTCTGATAATCATAATGGTCATAATAACCATAACAACAGTAATAATCGCGTTGTCAGGGAAGAAGGACAGGTCAGAGGAAGGCAGTATTATCCAAAAAAGCAGAATAATATGCTTCCGGTCATGGCGGGAATCCTTGGCGTAGTTCTGATTGTTCTGCTGGCAGTACTTGGAGTGAATTATTATAAAGCTAAAATGGATTCGGACAGTTTTTCTGGTTCTGTTGAGACAACAGCGGAGGCAGACAAGACAGATACAGAATCTGTAGATGAAGGTACAACGGATAAGAGTAAGGATTCTGATCAGAAGACAAATTCAGAAACAAAAGAAAAATCTGAAGAAGAGCCAGAAGTAACACCGACATCAACACCAGTTCCAACGCTGACAGAAACTCCAAAAGTTGCGTATATTGATATGGAACATATTCAGAATGAGATATTTAGAGCGAAAGGTTCCGGAGCACAGGAGAGCCTGTATCTGCGTGACTGTATTGGGGATGCTCCGCGTGGAACAGGTGAGAAAAATACGGCTATGCCTGCAACTGGAATGGTTTCAGTTCCGATTCTGTATACGCTTGCAGTAAAAATGGACGATCCGAACAGTCGAATCACTCTGAATACTCCGGTTACTTTTCAGTATACTTATGATACATACAGTGGTGGCAGAGGGCACCTTACTTCTGCGCAGTCAGGGCAGCAGATGTCCATCGATACGCTGGTTCAGGAGATGCTGATGTACAGTGATAATAATGCTACTAATTCTCTGATCAGTTTCCTGACCCTGGAAGGAATTCAGCAGACATGTCAGGAAAATGACTTTACCAGTGTTGTGATGCGCCGCCAGATCGTTAAGGGTGGTACATCAGCAGATGACAACCTGATTTCTGCGAAGGATGCCACAAATATGGTATATGAGTTGTTTATGAACGAGTTTAGTGTAATCAACCGGGATTATCTTATGAATTATATGAGAGTCTGTGACAATGCACAGAGACATGCAATTTTTCAGTCAGATACACTGTATAATGGAGGAACTTTCTGCAATCAGAATGGAATCAGGCCGAATCCGGGAAATGGTACTTATGCAGAGGTTGGAATTATTCTGGCAGATGGACAGCAGTATATTGTCTGCGTGATGTCAGATGGAGGAGACGCAGATCTGGCATCTAATGAATTCTCAGATGCAGTGAATTATATTCACACTTGTATGTTGGAAACTCACTAAAAGGGGGAGAGAAGTATGAATTGTCCGAAATGTGGTTCGCCTGTGGGCAAAAATGATGAATATTGTGGCAGTTGCGGATATCATTTAAATACATCGGGAGAACAGGAACAAAAGAAAAAAAAGCCAAGGCTGATGATTTTTACGGTTGTTCTGGAAGTTATTGCTATTGTAGTGATCGTGGGTGCGATTTTCTTTGTAGTCCGTGGGAATAAAGAAACAAAGAAAGATGAGGGGACACAGACGGAAAGGAGCTCGGATTCTTCAGAGGATAAGAAAGGATCTGATAATGCTTCAGAGACAAAAGGCCAGGAAGAAGAGGGTGACTCATCGAATGCAGAAAATCAGGAAGATTCAGAAAACCATGCAGAACCGGCACCTGATGATTCTTCCGATCAGGATACGGGAGCAAAGATAGAAAAAATAACTTCAGCAGAATTGCTGGAAGATTCTGATTTATTAAACAGCGTAAAGAAAACGTATACCAGAATTGGCAGCGGTGCGATCACAAAGGCAAATGCATCTTCAGTCATTGACCAGGATCTGGTTGGGAATGAGCCGATTAAAGCATTTGATGATAATGATAAGACGGACTGGCAGGAAGGTAAAGAAGGCCCTGGTATTGGTGAATACCTGGAGTTCACTTTTGATAAGTCTTATCCAGTAGCTTATATGACATTTAAGCTGGGAAACTGGTTATCAGATGATTATTACTGGGGAAACTGCAGACCCAAAATTCTGCAGATTGATTCCGGAAATAACAGTTGGAATCTTGCATTTCCTGATGGAAAAGATGAATTTCTGGTTCAGCTTGATTCGGGAACAGATATAAGTAATATTAAAATCACGATTCAGGATGTATATACCGACAGAATAGAATGGCAAGATACCGCAATCACAGATATTGGTTTGTGGTATCAAGAAGATTAGGAGGATACGAGATGTTTTGCCCTAAATGTGGCAATAAGTTAAAAGATGACGATAAATTCTGTACAAGCTGTGGATTTCGGATGGAAGATGACGAACAGGAAGAGAAAGAAAAATCTCCCATAGGATTAATTATTCTTATTATCATTGCTCTGGTGGCAATTGTAGCTTCCGGTATATTTATGTTCAGCCACCAGCGGAAACCTGAGGGAAAAACGGAAACAGTCAGCAGTACAGATAAGAAGAAACAGAACACGAAGAAATCTGGGGATGGAGAAAAGAAAAGTGCAGAAAGTGCTCCGGCACCGACCGATACTCCTATACCTACGGACACACCAGTGCCGACAGAAGCTCCGGTACAGGTAGACCTGCCAGTTGATACTCCAGCACCGGAAACTCCGCCGCCAGCAGAAAGTGAAGCGCAGCAGGTTACAAGATCAGATATGTATTGGCAGGCGCAGAATGAGATTGCGGCGTTAGAGACGCAGTCAGAAGAAATAAGAAATACAAAACTTTCCGGTTGTCAGGCAGATATGAATTCTGGCTATGCAGAATTATATGAAATCTGGGACAAAGAATTGAACATTGTATGGGGATATCTGAAAAACACTCTGGACTCTGCAACTATGGATCAATTGACGAATATGCAGATAGAATGGGTTAAGGAAAAAGAACAGGCAATGGCTCAAATAGAAGAAGATTTTAATGGCGGTTCAGGAACATATGCAGCTGTGTATGGAGAAGGCTACGAAAGAACAAGAACCCGTACATATGAGCTGGCAGAGATGCTTCCGTGACAGATTCTATTTGTAGATATTTTGAATCTGTATGTAGAGCATACTGTTAATCACACTATATCTGATTCAGATAATCAGTTTATGTTACTGTTCACTGCGTTCTCAGTAACACGCTTCGCGATGCACAGAATTTATGCTGTTCACATAAATTCGCGCGGCATGTCTCGGGTTTTCTGTGACCTTCGCTCACAAAAAACACTTCGCGGGATACTACCTGTGAACAGTAACCAGTTTATAATTATTTTATAATTTCGACAAAAAATAGGACTGGACAAATCAATTGTCCGGTCCTATAATAATACTCACCAGAGTTCTTCTGGTGATTCAATCCCGTCAGTTCGGCGGTTAATTCCACTTTTATTTTTTTAAAATACCAAAGAAGAGACTGACTGTTTCCTATTGTATGAACAGTATCGAAACAGTTGCGAAAAATATAAGACTGGAGGTGATGCAATATGTATTTTTTCACCTTTTTCCTGTAGCGGTTGCCGGGACTGCCATGATCATGGATATCCGTACAGCAAAAGTTGATAACGGATGGATTATTTTTTCCATGTCTGTGGGACTGTTTGTCTGTATATGGCAAAAGAATATTACGGGAATTGGATTTTTTATAATGGGAAGCGTAATGCCGTTATTTCTTATGATCCTCTTTGCTTTTGGGATGATAGGTGCCGGAGATATTAAATTATTCTGCGCACTGGGAGGGATAATGGGCTGTGAATCTATCATAAAATGCATCTTTATTTCTTTTCTGACAGGTGCAGGTATTTCTGCCGCACTTCTGATCTTTAACCACAATTTCTGTGAACGTATCCTTTATTTTATTGAATATGTGAAATGTACAGTCAGTACGGGAAAGATTAGTTCCTATCGGAGAAAAAGTATTGCTGCTCCTGAAAATTTCCATTTTACGATTCCTGTTTTTATAAGTGTGTTGTTATATGCAGGAGGTATCTATTGAAAAGAAATATTTTTGCAGTATGCGATCTGGAAGTGGATTATGCGCTGAACTTTATGGACTATATGAACCGGAAGAAGAATATTCCCTTTGAGATACAGGCATTTACATCTGTAGAGAACCTGATCGCCTATGGGAAACAAACACATATAGAGTTGCTGTTGATCTCCGGGCGGGCTATGTGCCGGGAAGTCCGGGATCTGGATATCGGGAAGATCATCATTTTGTCGGAAGGGGTACACCCTCCGGAACTTGACCAGTATCCAAGTGTGTATAAATATCAGTCTTCTTCTGATGTTCTCCGGGAAGTGATGGCATGTTATGGCGCCGAAAAAAAGACAGTGGCAGATCAGATTGCTGTATTAAAAAAGACAACAGAAATTATTGGAATATTTTCACCTCTGGGACGTTGTCTGAAAACCTCTTTTGCATTGACACTTGGACAGATACTTGCCAAAGAACGAGCCGTTCTTTATCTGAATATGGAAGAATATTCCGGATTTGAAGAATTGATGGGAAAAGGTTTTGCCCACAATCTGAGTGATCTTCTTTATTATGTGAGACAAGATAACCAGAATCTTCTCTATAAGATGAACAGTATGATACAGACGATCAATAATCTGGATTATGTTCCACCTGTGCAGATGCCGGCAGATATCCGTACAACAGCCTGGCAGGACTGGGAACGGCTTTTTCAGATGCTTATACTTGACAGTTCTTATGAAGTGATTGTGCTGGATATTGGATGTGGGATTGATGAAAATTTCCAGCTGCTGGATATGTGTAAGAAGATTTATATGCCTGTATTGTCTGATGTTGTTTCACAGTGTAAGATTGCGCAGTTTGAGAATCTGGTCCGAATCTGGGATTATCCTCAGATTCTGGAAAAGACGGAAAAGATAAATCCACCGTTTCATATGGCAACCTGCCTGTCACCTGCGTATGTTGAACAGCTGATGTGGAGTGAACTGGGAGATTATGTGCGGAACCTTCTGAGGAAAGAAAGCCAGAAAGAAGAAAATTAAAAAAGTTCCGGAAAGATGCTGTAAAGGGAAAAAGGATGAACAAAGATGTATTTAGAAAGCTGCGGCAGATGCTGATGGAAGAACTGGATCTGTCCAGAGAATTATCGGATAAAGAAATCCTTGATGTGATTGATGAGCTGATTCTGAACCAGATAAAAGATGTCCGTCTTGCGCTGAAAGAAAAGGTACAGCTTCGTCAGGAACTGTTTTATTCTGTCCGCAAACTGGATGTGCTTCAGGAACTGGTGGATGATGAGACAGTGACTGAGATCATGGTAAACGGGCCGGATACTATTTTTGTAGAACGGGCCGGCAAGCTTATGAAATGGCATAAAAGTTTTACTTCTGCTGAGAAACTGGAGGATGTGATCCAGCAGATTGTTGGAAAATGTAATCGTGTGATCAATGAATCCATGCCGATCGTGGATGCAAGACTGGAAAATGGCTCCAGGGTAAATGCTGTAATTTATCCGGTTGCATTAAATGGTCCGATTCTCACTATAAGGCGTTTTCCTGAACACCCCATTACAATGGAAAAGCTGATCGCACTGGGAAGTATCACACAGGAATGTGCAGAATTTCTGGAGAAGCTTGTGAAGGCCAGATATTCCATGGTCATAGGAGGCGGAACCGGAAGCGGAAAGACGACATTTCTTGCAGCAATGTCGGAATATATCCCCAGGGACGAAAGACTGATCACAATAGAAGATAATGCAGAACTTCGCATCAGGGGAATTGACAATCTGGTCCGGCTGGAAGCAAAGATGGCAAACATGGAAGGAGCAGTTTCCGTTACGATCAGAGATCTGATCAAATCTGCATTACGAATGCGTCCGGACAGAATCATAGTGGGAGAAGTCCGCGGCGGAGAGGCAATGGATATGCTTCAGGCATTGAATACAGGGCATGAAGGGTCGCTGTCTACTGCCCATGCCAATTCTGCCAGGGATATGTTATCCAGACTGGAAACAATGGTTCTGATGGGCGTTGATCTTCCATTGGAAGCAATCAGAAGACAGATTGCTTCCGGAGTGGATATTCTGGTACATCTGGGAAGAATGAGGGATAAATCAAGGAAATTGCTGGAAGTAACTGAGGTGTGCGGCTTTGAAAATGGAGAAATCCGTATCCGGCCGCTGTATCAATGGCAGGAAGGGAAAGGTCTTGTAAAGACAGCATCCCTCCTTCATGTGGAAAAACTGGAAAGAGCGGGGATTGAACTATGAAAGGGAAAGAAAAAGAACAGCTTTATCAGAAACGTAATTATGATCATTATCGTTTTTCTATGAAAGAACTTCTGAAATATATGGGACAGGCACTGGCGTTGTGCATAATGGCAGATTATCTTTTTTACAAAAGTAAATGGGTGTTGCTTCTTATGCTTCCCGTTCCTGTGTTTTATCTGAAATGGCAGAAAAATTGTATGATCAGGGAAAGACGGAAGAATCTGAATTATCAGTTTAAGGATGCACTTACTTCGCTGAGTGTTGCGGTTCAGGCCGGATATTCGGTGGAAAGCGCGGTAAAAACCTGTGTCAGAGATTTGGAGAGACTCTACGGAAAGGGAACGGATATTGTGGAGGAATTTCGCTATATTGAAAGCCAGCAGCATATCAGTGTTCCGCTGGAAGAGCTGTTTCTGGATCTTGGAGAAAGAAGTCAGATAGAAGATATCGAAAATTTTGCCTCTGTATTTTATACAGCCAAGCGTACAGGGGGTGATATGAACCGGGTAATTCAGAAGGTGTCTCGTATGCTTGGAGATAAGATTGACGTTAAAAAAGAGATAGAGGCTACACTGGCAGCAAAGAAGTCAGAACAGATGATCATGAGTCTTATGCCTGTGGGAATTATCCTGTACTTGCAGATGACTTCACCGGGTTTCTTAAGTGTTCTTTATGGAAATCCCTTTGGAATTGCAGCAATGAGTATCTGTCTTGTCATTTATGCTGCGGCATACTGGCTTGGCAGAAGGATTGTAGATATTGAGGTGTGACAGTACAAATGTGGGTACATGTTGTCATTTTTGTTATGATCCTGTGTGCACTGACCGGCTGGAAAAAAGGATGGATTCCATCTTCCGGAATCGGAGGGAAGGATGGTATCAGACTTTTTGCGGTAGTAGCGATAGCCGGAAATCTGCTGGGCATGATCCTTACTTTGCAAAACGGTGGACAGGTGTATCCTCAGGGATACCGTCTGGAAAAGGAGGATACAGGATCATATGAGAAGGAATTTATGGTATCCGTTGACGGAGAAGAACCGGTCTCCATGTACATTCAGGTACCGGAGAAGGAACTGGAAGAGCAGGAGGAAGAACCGAAACAGAATAAGAAGCTGACCAGAAAAGAACAGGCACAAAAAAGTATTGCAGAGGCAGTATCCCGGTATAACGAGCAGCGCAGTGATCCGGATTATTATTATCTTCCGGATAAGCTGAATGGAAAAAAGGTAAAATGGGAAAGTCCGGCAGACACTTCCGGAATGCTTCTGACAGGACTGTTTCTTATTGCGGCAATGGCAATTCTTGTGATGAAAGGGAGAGAAGAACAGGTTCAGCTTCAGAAACGGTATGAAGAACTTCTTATGGATTATCCGGGACTGATCATGAAATTTACACTTCTGGTTCAGGCCGGGATGACTGTAAGAAAGGCATTCCAGAAAATTTCTCTGGATTATGGAAGAAAGAGAAAGCGGAATCCAAGACCTGCGTATGAAGAGATACGGATTGTCTGCTATGAGATGGAAAGCGGAGTTTCTGAAAGTGAAGCATACAGAAGATTTGGAGAAAGATGTGGTCAGGTAAAGTATAAAACATTTGCCACGCTTCTTATCCAGAATCTCCAGAAGGGCAGCAGACAGATGGCTGATATGCTTGAAAGAGAATCAACCGAAGCATGGGAAGAACGAAAGAGAAAAGCACGTGTTCTTGGAGAGGCTGCAGCCACAAAACTTCTGGTGCCGATGATCATGATGCTTATTGTCGTTATGGCAATTGTCATGATTCCTGCTTTTATGTCTTTCTACGGAGAAACATGATAAGGTGCTGCAGTAAATTCTGTGCAGCGTAAAGGGTCTTTTGGATATGGAGGGAAAAAATGGGACAATTGATAAGACAGATAAAAAAGAAAAACGGACTGATACGAAGATTCGCAGAGGAAGAAGACGCTGTAGGTGTTGTGGAGATCATTCTGATTCTTGTAGTCCTGATCGGGCTTGTCATTATTTTCAAAGAGCAGCTGACCGAACTGGTGCAGAGCATTCTTTCAAAGATCGCCAAACAGAGTAATTCTATTTAAGATGAAAAGAGAAGGAGGTGTACTTCCTGTATGAAATATTGCGGAAAGGAAAGAGGAAGCATTACATTATTTCTTGCATTAATACTCAGTCTGCTTTTGTCTCTTGTATGTACAAGTATAGAATCTGTACGTATGGCATCGGCCAGAACCCAAATACTCAACAGTATGGATATCGGACTTTATTCTGTATTTGGACAGTATGACAGGAAACTTCTTGAGGAATATGATCTGTTTGCGCTGGATGGTTCCATGGGAGGCGGGCAGCTTAATCTCGCAAAGATCTGCGATAATCTGGAATCCTATATGAAACCGGTGTTAAAGCAGAACAGTCAGAAACTTGAACTGCATCAGAGCGGACTTACCGGTTACCGGATTCTGACAGATGAGTGCGGAGAGGTTTTTTATCAGCAGATTGTGCAGTATATGCAGGAAACTCTTGGAAGTCAGGGGGTACAGCTCCTTCTCAACAAAATGTCTGATCGAGAGAGAAAAACAGAAGAGGCGGATCTGAAAGCGAAACAGGCGGAGACAGGAGGCTCCATCGACAGATATGATTCGGAAATGGATCAGGCTTCTCAGAAAAGCCGGCAGGCAGTACAGGAAGCTGAAAACAGGCAGCAACAGGAAGGACAAATATCAACCCAGCCAGTACCGACGCAGTCACAGGCTGACAATCCCATCAGTATTATAAAAAGAATTATGAAAATGGGAATACTGGAGCTGGTTTTGCCACCCGGACGGGAAATTTCCACCCGGACAGTCAGCAAAGACACAATGGTTTCGGGAAGACAGCTGCAGCAGGGAATGGAGATGCCGGACGGAGTGACAGCAGATAGCAGTTATACTTCCGGGGTTTTGTTTCAGCAGTATCTGATGAATCATCTGGGAAATTACACAGATCCGTCAAAAGAAAGTCTTGCATATCAGATGGAATATGTTTTTGGAGGAAGAGACAATGATATAGATAACCTTAAATCTGTGGCATCAAAGCTCCTGTTCATCAGAGAAGGCGTAAACTTTGCATGTTTGATGGCAGATAATGTAAAAAGAACAGAGGCACAGGCACTCGCTGCAGCCATTGCGTCGGGATTTCTGGTTCCTCCGGCAGCGGCAGTGATAGAGTCTGCATTGCTTTTATGTTGGGCATTTGCGGAGAGCGTACTGGATGTGAGAGAACTTTTTGCAGGAGGGAAGATTCCCCTTGTAAAAACTTCCGCAGACTGGCAGATTTCGCTGTCTAATCTTTCAAGTCTGATGGAAGGACTGGATTCCATACGGAAAAACAATGAACATGGATTGTCCTATGAGGATTACCTTCAGGTTCTGATATTGCCTGTTTCAAAGGAAAAGAAAGTGATGAGAGCTATGGATATGATCGAAGATGCGATAAGAAAGAAAGGCAGGGCAAATTTTTATATGGATTCCTGTGTTGTAGCTCTGGAGGCATTTGCGGAGGTAAAAGCAAACAGGAAAAAGGAATTTCAGGTGATACGTCAGTATTGTTATGAATGAATTGCTGAAAAGAGGTGTGAAAAGATGCTTTTACAGAAAGAAAAACAAAGCATTGAAGAAATCGGAAAAAAAGATAAAAAAATTTATGAAAGGAGAAAAGTCTCTCTAAGCAATATTTACGATCTTTTATTCCCCCAAAAGAGTCGGAAATATTTTCGGACAAATGCAAAAGAACATATTGGAGAAGTTTCTTCTGTAAAAGTATCTTTCTGCACCTCTTTTCGGGGAAAGATTAAGAAGGGAAGTCTGGCGGTAGAAACAGCACTTGTACTGCCGCTGTTCTTCCTGGGAATGGTTACGCTGATTTCGTTTATGGATATATATAAATTGCAGACGGAACATCTGACTGCATTGTGTACGAAGGCAAAACAGGCGGGAATGTATGCGTATCTTCCGGGTGGGGACAGTGTTGATGATATTACGCTGCCGGATATCTACACGTATAAACCCTTTGGTGGACTGATACCTCTTCCGGATGTTGGAGTTTATAACCACGTAAAAGTCCATGCATGGACAGGAACCGAATTTCCTGACAATGGAGGAGAGCAGGGAGAAACAGAACCGATGGTTTATGTAACTGCCTCGGGCAGTGTGTACCATAAAAATCCGGGCTGCAGCTATCTGAATGTTTCATTAAAACAAATTCCCGGAAGTTCCGCAAAATCTGCATCCAATAAGTACGGGGAGCATTATTTAGCCTGTGAAATCTGCAGCAGGAATCAGAATCCGGCAGGAGTGGTATATGTTACGGAACAGGGAAACAGATACCATAATCTGGAGTCCTGCAGTGGGCTGAAACGTTCGGTAAGACTGGTAAAAGCTTCCTCTGTTTCGGAAATGGGAGCATGTAGCAGGTGTGGCTGAATTTTGCCGGAGAGATGTATATGGAGATGAATGGCGTAAAAGAAATATGTGTACTTGGATTTCTGGGAATAAATTCATGGATAGATATCAGAAAAAAGCAGGTTTCTCTTCTGCTGATCATAATATTTGCAGTCTGCGGAACTGTGTGGGCAATATATAGCAGAAGAAATGTTCCGGAGGTTCTTATGTGCGTGGGGACAGGTTTTTTCTTTGTGCTGATCAGCATCCTTACAGAAGGCGCTGTGGGGATGGGCGATGGCTGGCTGCTTATGGCACTGGGGACAGTGCTGTACCCGGAAGAATTTTTTTTAACACTTTTTATGGGAATGATCTGCAGTGCAGTATGGTCCGGCATCATGATGATGGGATTTTGCAGAAAGGGAAGTACGGAAATACCGTTTGTGCCATTTCTGCTGGCAGGATATCTGGGAGGATTTTTGATATGAAAGATAATTTTTGTATAACAAATGAATACAGTATAATTCGTAAGGGAAGTTTTACAATCGAGACTGCCTGTGTCATGCCGTTGATCCTGCTGGTATTGATGGGACTTATCTATCTGAGCTTTTTTGTACATAACAGGGCATGGCTGACAGCGGCAGCTTATGAATCGGCAGTAAGCGGGAGCATGGAAGGGATTAAGAAAAATGGAGAAATATATGATACTGCAAGGATGCGCAGTGAGGAGCTGGGGAGTATTGGCTTTTTCGGGGCGGAGAATTTAGGTACCCAGACAAATGTGGGAAAAGAAGTGCAGGTAACCTATGACCTGGACACAATCTCGTCGTATGGCAATCTGAGCTGGCATTTGAGGACAGAAGGGAAATCCGCAGTGATAAATCCGGTGAAACATATCCGCAGACTGCGGGCGGCGCAGGCGGTACTGAGAGAAATGGGGGAATAGAATAATATGCGGACAGAATATAAGAGGGATATGAATCATAATTATCTCATTGTCTATGGTGAGAATGAGATCAATACAGATTCCTATCAGGTAAGGATGCTTGCGGGAAATGTGATTCCCTCTCTTCTGAAGTGCAGGATACAGGGGATGGATGGCAGATTTCTTATCTATTTTGATATTACTTCGAAACAGGCGGTGAATGTGCTGTATGAAGAAAAGAAGATGGGAGTTGAAGATATCAGGCTTATTTTCGGTGGTTTTGTAAAGGCTATGGAAGATGCGGCGGAATATCTGATCAATCCCGGACAGTTTATAATGTCGCCGGAATATATTTATACAGATATTGAAAAAAGACAGATTTATTTCTGTATGATGCCCGGATATGAGAAGGATATTAAAGAACAGTTTCAGCTTCTGACAGAATATATTCTGCCGAAAATAGACCATCAGGATCAGGATGCGGTAATCCTTGGATATGGGGTATATAAAAGAGCAATGGAAGACAGTTTTCATCTGGAGCATATTAAAGAAGAATTATACAAAACTCAGAGTTCAGATGTAAATGGGGAGAAGAAAGAAAAAATAAATGCAAAAAAGACAGAGCAGGAGAGGGAGTTTGCAGAAGAAGAGACTTTCCCGGAAGATAATGAAAACCGGAATGAATTTGTAAGAGAAGGAGAAGATTCAAAAGAACCCGGCCGACTGAACCCGGTCGGTGTTATTGTGCCGGCTGCTGTTCTGATCTGTGGACTGGCAGCTGCTATCCTGAAGGGATATCTGCCACATGTGGAAATGGAAACCATACTTGGTGTAATTGTTATAGCTATAGCGGGTATCATGCTGGGCCTGCGTATTATAAAGACAAAAAAAGTTTTGCATCTCCCGGAACAGGCGTATGCATCAGGAGAAACAGTGAGATACATAGAAAAAATAAGAAATATGCCATCATGGAATAAAACAGAAAAGAAAACATCAGGGAAAAGATCAGGATGGAAAGAAGCAGAAGGAAAAGTGTCAGAGCAGAAATGGGAGGACAGATTATATGAAAACCTGTCCCAGACAGTGGAGAGAAATCAGCAAACAAATCAGAGTCAGCCGGTGAATAGGCAGAAAATGTCAGACTGTGGACAAAAAACTTCCGAATCATCCCGGATACATATGGACTATGGTGAAACAGTAGTACTATCTGCCGGAACAGTAAGCGGACCTGCAAGTCTGGTGAGCAAAGAACCGGGAGAACTGGCGACCATTTATCTCAATGAAGATCTGACTGTGATCGGAAAGCTGGAAACTGCCTGTGATGCGGTGATCAGCCTGCCTACCGTAAGCCGTATCCATGCAAAAATACGAAAAAAAGAAGAAAACTATTTCCTTAGTGATATGAATTCCAGAAACGGAACGTCTGTAAATGGAAGATTACTTCGTCCGGATGAGGAATATCAGCTTGAACCGGAAGATGAAGTGGATTTTGCACAGGCAAGATATATATTTCTGGAATAAATGTTTTTACAAAATACAGGAGGTCTGCTACAATTAGTAATGGTACATTGTTTTTGAGATAAAGAAACAGAAAAGAGGTAAAACTTGGAAGAACTGAAAAAGGCACCAGTTACAGTGCTTCTCATTCTGGCGAATATTCTTGTTTTTACTGCAGTGGAATTTACCGGAGGATCAGAGGATACCATGCATATGCTTCAGTGCGGAGCGGCATATACTCCCGCCATTATGCAGGGAGAATACTATAGGATCTTTACAAGTATGTTCCTTCATTTTGGACCGCAGCATCTTGGAAATAACATGATGGTACTATTTGTGCTTGGAGGCAGACTGGAGCGTACGGTTGGAAAACTGAAATATCTGCTGATCTATCTTCTGGGAGGAATGGGTGGAAATCTGCTGTGTCTGTTCCTGGAACTGGACAGTGCGGATTTTGCAGTTTCGGCAGGTGCATCCGGTGCAGTGTTTGCTGTGATGGGTGCAATGATCTATGCTGTGATCAGGGGCAGAGGTCATATTGAAGATCTTTCTGCCAGACAGGTAGTGATCATGGCTGCTTTTTCGCTTTATTTTGGTTTGACAAGCGAAGGAGTGGACAATGCGGCACATGTAGGCGGTCTTATCTGTGGATTCCTGCTTGCAGTTCTGCTTTATCACCCTTCGCAGCGTGCAGGATAACCGACCTTTATTCAGGGGATGCCGGCAGATAAATATAAAAGGCAGAACCCTGACCGGGAGTGCTGGAAACCCTGATCTGACCATGGTGTGCAGAGATGATTTCTGCTGTTACTGCAAGCCCGAGACCGGTTCCTTCCGGTTTATATGTAATGAAGGGATGAAAAATATTCTCAGTCTGCTTATGCGTCATACCACATCCGTTATCTTTAATGCAGATGCAGATGCCGGAATCTGCAGGAGTGAGATTTACAATAATCTTTCCGTCTGGCTGATCGATGGCTTCACAGGAATTTTTGATCAGGTTAAATATGACCTGACGCATTTTTATCCGGTCAAGAAAAACAGGTGAAGAAGTATGTTCCACATGTATTTCCAGCCGGATTCCCAGATAGTCCAGAGTGTTTTTCTGACAGGATAAAACAGTGGTCAGAAATTCCGCGGGATTTACGGGAACAAGAGTAACTGTCTGCGCATGGCTGAAGTCAGAGAGTTCTTTCAGCAGTTCTTTTACATATTCAAGGTTATCCATAAGACTGTCCCATTGTCTGTAACTGCACAGTTCCGGGTGAGAGGAAGCCATCAACTGAAGTTCACTGTTGATCAGCGTGACCGGATTACGGATTTCATGTGAAAGTCTGGATAAAAGAAAACGAAAATCTTTTTCTGATTGTTTTGCTATTTCAATCTGCATATTATCACCTCAGGAAAAGTGTATCATTGTGAACTTTCAGCCGCAACTGATTTCGTCCTGAAAAATTCGCAATAAAACGACAAGTATTACTGATTATTGCAAATCAAAATCTTGAATTTTAAGAAAGAAGGATTTAAAGATGGAAAATTGTATTTTTTGTAAAATCGCTAATGGAGAGATTCCTGCTGCAACACTTTATGAGGATGAGAATTTCAGGGTAATTCTTGACCTGGGCCCGGCGAGTAAGGGACATGCGCTGATCCTTCCGAAATCGCATGCTGCCAATATTTATGAATTATCGGATGAAATGGCTGCAAAGGCAATGATTCTTGCAAAGAAAATGGCGACAGCAATAACAGCAGCACTGAAATGTGACGGATTTAATATTGTACAGAATAATGGTGAGTGTGCAGGGCAGACAGTATTTCATTTTCATATGCATCTGATTCCGAGATATAAAGGAGATCAGGTGGGAATCACATGGCACCCGGGTGAACTCAATGATGCAGATAAAGAAGAAATCCTGTTAAAAGTAAAGGAGCAGCTGTCCTGATATTCTGATACAGCACATTACAAAAGATGGAGAATATAGATTTTGTAAGTATCTACAGGAAATACCGATCGCGGGCGTCCAATATTGGAAAATTTATCCTTGGCGATGAAGACGAAGCAGAAGATGTCTGTCAGGATGTATTTGAGACTTTGTTTCATATGGGCCGGAGTGTGGATTTTTCAGATGAAAAGAAACTGGAGAATCTGATTGTCAGAATCAGCTACCATAAGGCATCCGATCATCGCAAAAAGGCCTTCAGGAAATATGAATATGCGAATTCAGATGCGATTCTGGAAATGACAGATATGCGGGTAAGAAAAGGTAATCGTGTAGATGAGATTGTTCTGAATCTGGAGGCAGCAGGATACCTGCAGTCGATATTTGAAAAACTGAGAGAAAAGAACAGGACAAATTATGAAATCTATGTCAGTATAACGTTATATGACATACCAACGCGTCTCGTTGCCAGACATTATCATATCACAGAAAATAATGTGAATAACAGAGTCATGAGGACGAGACGCTGGCTTGCCAGGGAATATAAGAAAATAATCCGGTGATTACTGTTTATTTACGCAGTCTTCGATCAGTCCGGTGATTTTTTCAATAGAATTCATATGACTGCTTTCTGACATGGCATGAACATAGGACTCTCTGTTCTGGTACAGTTCGCGGATTGCGTTTAAAAGTGTGCTTTCTGTAATCTCTTCTTCCTCAAGTACCATGCTGAATCCCTGACGTTCAAATGAACGTGCATTGAGGATCTGGTCACCGCGGCTGGCATTTGCAGAAAGCGGGATCAGAAGATTGGGTTTTTTTAAAGCATTCAGTTCACAGATTGCATTGGCACCTGCGCGGGAGATAACGATATCAGACAGAGCAAACAGATCGGCAAGCTCCTGTTTAATATATTCATACTGTACATATCCTTTTGTGTCTTTGAGACTTTCATCCATTTTTCCCTTACCACACAGGTGGATAACCTGAAACTCTTTTAAAAGTTCCGGAAGGATTTTGCGGATATTTTCATTGACAGATGCAGCACCAAGACTTCCGCCGATCACCATAAGAACCGGTTTGTCATCTGTGAAACCACAGAATTCGCGGGCTGCCTCTTTACTTCCGTTTAATAATTCCTGACGGATAGGAGTACCTGTAAGTACTGCTTTGTCAGCAGGAAGACTTTTTACAGTCTCAGGGAAGTTACAGCATACTTTTGTTGCAGATGGAATGCAGATTTTATTTGCAAGTCCGGGAGTCATATCTGATTCATGAATGATGGTAGGAATTTTACGTCGACCGGCAGCGATTACAACCGGGACAGTCACGAAGCCACCCTTGGAGAAAACCACATCTGGTTTTAATTGTTTCAATAATTTTTTGGCCTCACCGAATCCTTTCAGTACACGAAATGGATCTGTGAAGTTTTTCAGATCAAAATAACGTCTCAGCTTTCCGGATGAGATTCCGTAATAAGGAATATTCATTTCTTCAATAAGCTTTTTTTCGATTCCATCGTAGGATCCGATATAGGAAATTTCGTATCCAAGCTCCTTAAGGCGTGGGATCAGAGCAATATTCGGAGTCACATGTCCGGCTGTGCCGCCGCCGGTGAGCACAATATGTTTCATAGAGATTCCTCCTGTTTTATTCTGAATAGTTATAACAATTCTATAAAAGACTGCAGGGAATCCGGGAATATGTGAAATCCTGCGAAAATGTCGGATTCATTATTTTATGGAATTGCTATACGTTACTATTTAATATGAACCCAGGGGGAGAAATTGTCAAGGAAAGTTAAATATTATGAAGAACAAAACAGATATACAGATAAAAAATCAGCAGATAGACAAAATACTTCAAGAGCAGTATGATGCTGAAACCAAAACACTTGAATACGCATTGCTGAACGCAGCAGGTAAAACCTCATGGGATGAATTTCCGGAAGAATCCGAGGAGAAGATCCGGGCGGGGTATGATCGGCTGCTCACCCGACTGAGAGAAACAGGGGATTTCAATGAAGCAGCCAGGGCTGAAAAGACAGGAAGCACCAGGGCAGCAAAGGAAAAACTTGAAATTCTTGAGTATGACTGGAACAGGACTCACAGAATCCTGAAATCTGCAGCTGCCGCAGTGGCAGTAGTTATGTTGACTGTGCTGGTGGGAATGACTGCTATAGCTGACTGTCGATATCCGGATAAAAATACGCAGACATATCAGAAAACATCCGTTTTTGAAAAAAAATAAAAAAATTTTATTTTTTTGTGTGATATTTGCCGATTTGATTCGCATAGTATATGTAATGAAAGTTTGCGAAGCAGAAATCCGGCATTTTATTCTTCGGATAAGGGTGCGGATCAAAGGCTCGGAACAAAATGTTATATATTTATGCACTGACCGACAGAGAATCATTAAAATATCGGCAAATTTTTAAAATTCTTACGTGGCAGATGCAAAGAAAGGCAGGAACAGTCGAAAAAAAACTGTTTCTGCTTTTTATTTTCAGAAAAGATATTGTTAATTTGTTTCATTGTAGTGTATAATTAATACAATATAGAAGGATCATAAAAGCAGTAAAAAGCTGCCGGGTTAAACAGGCAAAATGCAGCAAAACACAAAATTTGAAGGGAGGTTTTTATATGAAGATTACATTTATCGGGGCAACTCATGAGGTTACGGGATCCTGTTATTATCTGGAGGCAGCAGGTCACAAGTTTCTTGTAGACTGCGGAATGGAGCAGGGACCGGATTATTATGAAAATGCAGAAATACCAGTGGCTTTGGGAGAGATAGAATTTGTTCTTCTGACACATGCACATATAGATCACTCAGGTAATCTTCCGGCTATTTATGCAAAGGGGTTCAGGGGACCGGTATATGCCACAGATGCCACCAGCCATTTATGCGACATTATGCTCAGAGACAGTGCGCACATTCAGATGTTTGAAGCAGAATGGAGAAACCGTAAAGGCAGACGACAGGGCAAACCGGAATTTGTTCCGGCTTATACAATGGAAGATGCCATGGGAGTGATCAGAAACTTTGTGGGATGCCCGTACAATAAGATGATTACTCCTGCAGAGGGAATCTCAGCCCGGTTTATTGATGCAGGCCATTTGCTGGGCTCTGCAAGTATTGAACTGACGATCAGGGAGGAGGATACAGAGAAAAAGATTGTATTCTCCGGAGATATTGGAAATACCTGCCAGCCTTTGATCAAGGATCCTGAGTATCTGCACCATGCAGATTATGTAGTTATGGAATCCACTTACGGTGACCGCAGTCATGGAGAAAAGCCTGATTATGTGAAACTGTTGTCGGAAATCATCCAGGAAACCTTTGACAGAGGAGGAAATCTTGTGATTCCTTCTTTTGCAGTGGGACGTACGCAGGAAATGCTGTACTTTATCAGACAGATCAAGGCAGACGGACTGGTGTATGGACATGACGGATTTAAAGTATATGTGGACAGTCCTCTTGCAAATGAAGCTACCACGATTTTCTCGGAGCATCAGTATGACTGTTTTGATGAAGAAGCGATGGAACTGATCAAAAAGGGAATTAATCCAATCAGTTTCCCTGGATTGAAGGTTTCCGTCACCAGTGATGATTCGAAGTCGATCAATTATGATGAGGAGTCCAAGGTAATCATTTCAGCCAGTGGTATGTGTGATGCAGGCCGTATCAAGCACCATCTGAAACATAATCTGTGGAATGAGAAGAATACGATTCTTTTTGTAGGATATCAGGCGGTCGGTACTCTTGGAAGAGCACTGATCGAGGGGGCTGCAGATGTGAAACTGTTCGGTGAACCTGTTCATGTGGCAGCGCATATCTGCCAGATGCCGGGAATCAGCGGTCATGCAGATGTGAATGGTCTTTTAGACTGGGCGAAGGCATTTGAGGAGAAACCGCAGAAAGTCTTTGTTACTCATGGAGATGACACAGTTACAGAGATTTTTGCAAAACGTCTGACAGATGAACTGGGGTATGATACAATGGCTCCGTTCAGCGGTACGGTTTATGATCTGGCAGATAATGTATGTCTGTATGAGGCAAAGGGTGTGAAGATCCAGAAAGCATCTGTATCACCGAAGGCAACAAGAGCAGCCAGAGCCTTCGAGAAACTTCTGGCACTTGGTTACAGGCTTATTACGGTTATCAGGAAAAATGAAGGAACGCCGAATAAAGATCTGGAAAGATTTTCAAGAGATGTTCAGTCCCTGTGTGATAAATGGGACAGGACAGATATGTAAATTAAAAAAATATCCCACGAAACTTTATCTATAGCAATCTTTGTAAATAATATATTGATTCAATTTACATTATTTAAGAGGCTTGCTATAGTTTTCGTGGGATATTTTATATGGTCACCTGCGTAACTGTTCAGTATTTCCACAGTTATTTATTTGTTCAGAACTTCCTCCAGTGCAGTGGAAAGCTGATCCGGACATGAGGTATTCTTAAATCCGCATTTGATTCCTTTTAATCTGCTGATCACTTCCTCTGCATCCATTCCTTCTACAAGACTGGCTACACCCTGGGTATTTCCGCTGCATCCGCCGATGAAACGGACATTGTGGACTTTCTTATTGTCATCTACTTCAAATTCAATATGGCTGGCGCAGACACCTTTTGTTTTATACGTCATGATATGTTTCCTCCTGTGTGAAAAAAATGTAAATATAAATGCTACTGTTCACATACCACTACGTTACTGTTCACTCCGTTCACAGTAACGTAGCCAAAATTCATTCCAGATTGCCTGCGGCAATGGAATTTTGGCTTGTATGTCTCGGGATTTTGGCATATTCATGCCAAAACACCTCGCGGGATAGTGGTGTGTGAACAGTAACTAAAATAGCAATTGTATTATAACAGAGGATAAAAAAAGTTTCCATATAAATAAAGTTTTGCTATAATAAAGAAATGTCAGGAACATTTGTCACTGTTTACACATCTGAACCTGATACCATGAAAATGAAAAATTACAATATACAAAGAAGAGGTGTTTTAATAATGAAATGTATCGGAATTATCGGAGCAATGGAACAGGAAGTTGCAAAAATCAAGGAAAAAATGCAGGATGTCACAATCACATCCAGAGCCCGTATGGATTTCTATGAGGGAACTCTGGAAGGAAAGAAAGTAGTTGTTGTACGCTCAGGAATCGGAAAAGTAAACGCAGGTATGTGCACACAGATCCTTGCAGATATATTTGGTGTGGAAGCGGTGATTAATACAGGAATTGCAGGAAGTCTGAATAATGATGTAAATATTGGGGATATTGTTCTTTCCACAGATGTTTTGCATCATGATATGGATGCGATCGGCTTCGGATATAAGAAAGGTCAGATTCCGCAGATGGATGAATTTTCCTTCCCTGCTGATGAAAAACTTCGTAAACTGGCGGCAAAAGTATGTAAAGAAGTAAATCCTGAGATCAGTGTATTTGAAGGAAGAATCTGTTCCGGAGATCAGTTTATCTCAGATAAGAGCGTTAAAGATGCCATCATTTCAGAATTTGGCGGATTTGCAGTAGAGATGGAAGGTGCTGCTATCGGTCAGGCTGCTTATCTGAACCATATTCCATTCCTTGTAGTAAGGGCAATCTCTGATAAGGCAGACGGAAGTGCTCACATGGATTACGCTGAGTTTGAGATGGCGGCAATTGAACACAGTGTCAGATTAACTGTAAGAATGATCCAGGAATTGTAATCTGCAGGAAGCAGATGAAATAAAGCGGCACGTGAGTTGTATTTCGGCACAGTCTGCAGAACTTTGCATATACTGAAATAGACAATCGAAAAGAATGCAGGATCGTACGATGTATCTGAAAGAATATTTTCCGTTTTATACCACATATGCAAATCCTCTTCTGTATGAAGGAGAACGGATGCAGGATAAAGAATTTAACCTGATGAAATCCTATTATCCGGGGACTGTACAGCATATTCAGGAGAGAATAGAAGAGGAATGTGATCTCATGGATTATGAGGGAAGCCGCCTTTATGATGAATATCCGGATAAATATATGATTTATCATTTAAGCTGCAAGATCAGGGAGAGTATGGAACCGGAAATAAGCACTCAGGCTATCAGGAAGGATTTTCTGGATGAACTGATACAGGTAATGCTTTGTCAGGAAATATCCAGAAGAAGATGCCGCAGATATCGCTGCAGGAGATACTTTTAAAACAGATTGTAATTGCTCGGGAAATCGGTTTGCTGGTACACCGGACAGTTACAACAGATTATATAACATTAACAGACAGAAAGAGCAATGAAAAATTTAAGAGAATATTTAGAAGAACAGATAAATGAAAATCTGATACAGGCTGTTCTGAGTGCCGGCAGAAATAAAGATGGCATATCAAAAATAAAGATTCGTCCGATCCGGCTGAAAGGACAGATCTGTTATCAGGCATCTGCCACAGAAGGACAGAAAGTTCTGCATAAAAACTACGGGCGTACGGAACTGATTGAATATGTGGAAAAAGAACTTGCAGAGAATTTCAGACAGTTTCAGGCACAGGGTGCAGTAACAGACGGGGTTGTTCTTGTCAGTAAAAAGGGGAAAATGACTATTAAACAGAAACACCATGAACAGAAAGAAAAAGTTCAGATCCAGGCACATAACCGGGTGAAACAATATATTCTTAAAGAAGGTGTTCCGGTTCCGTTTCTGATCGATCTGGGAGTTATGAATGAACAGGGAAAGATTATCCATGCCAGATATGACAAATTCAGACAGATCAATCGTTTCCTTGAATTTATTGAAGATATACTTCCCAGACTTTCCAGAGACAGAGAAATAACGATTCTGGATTTTGGCTGTGGAAAGAGTTATCTTACCTTTGCCATGTATTATTATTTAAGAGAACTAAAAGGATATGATGTAAATATCATAGGTCTTGACCTGAAAACAGATGTAATTGAGAAATGTAATTCTCTGGCACTCAGATACGGATATGAGAAGCTGCATTTCTATCATGGTGATATTGCAGATTATGAAGGTGTATCCTGTGTGGATATGGTGGTAACGCTTCATGCCTGTGACACAGCTACCGATTATGCACTTGCCAAGGCAGTGGAATGGGGAGCTGAAGTCATTCTTTCCGTACCCTGCTGTCAGCATGAAGTTAATAAACAGATCAAAAATGAAATGCTGGAGCCGGTTCTGCGCTATGGAATCCTGAAAGAAAGGATGTCTGCGCTGATCACAGATGCTGTGCGTGCAGATCTTCTGGAGAGCAAAGGTTATGATACCCAGATCCTGGAGTTTATTGATATGGAACATACACCTAAGAATCTCCTGATCAGAGCAGTCAGAACAGGGAAAAGATCAGACCAGGGTAAGGTGGAGAAAATGCTTGCAGCCCTGAATATCCATCCCACACTGGACAGGCTTCTGAATGAAAAAGAACAGGAAGGGAGTGTGCGATGAAAAGGATACTGAAAAAAGCCGGTATTCTTCTTCTGGTATTTCTGCTTGGTGCAGCAGGTACTGCATTGCTTCTTAACAGTGAATCCACAGATAACCGTTCTGATTTTAATGACGCAGTGTTTCCGGAAGTCATGGTGGATATGAATGATACGCTGATAAACCGGATGTATGGATACGCGCAGCCTATGCAGGCGGACTTTACCAGAGACAGTGTGACTCCTCTGGATACATCAAAAAAACTGACATTTAAAGTGAATCCCTATGATTCGGAAGTAAAGAGTTTTTCTTATGAGATCCGTACATCTGATGGAAGTAAAGTCCTTGAAAATAAGAAGATTAAGAATCTTGTAAAAGAAGATCAGTATTTGTCCGTAGACGTGGAGATTGGCAGTGATCTGCGTATGAATCAGGAATATTCCATGCAGATTGCCCTGGAACTGGATGAGGGTACAGCATATTATTATACGAGAGTTGTTTCCAGGTCACAGGTACATGCATCAGATTATGCAGCTTTTGTAAAATATTTTTATGAAGCGTGTCTTGACAAAGAGTCAGCAGATGCACTGGGAAGTTATCTGGAACCACAGACAACAGGAGCAGCAACGAATTACTCGGGAATTAATATTAATTCTTCCCTGAGTGAGATCAGTTGGGGGAATCTTGCTCCGCAGCTGTGTCAGGAAGGAATTCCTGTGATCAAAGAGATCAATGAGACAACTGCCAGCGTTGTGCTGGAATATCAGCTGACTTCGCAGAATGATGAGGAGGAAACAGAATTATATGACGTAAAAGAATTTTACAGAATGAAATATCAGGATACCAGGATTTATCTGCTGGATTTCCAGCGTTCTGCAAATCAGGTCTTTGATGGTACACTGCCTGTTTATGAGAATGATGGGATTATCCTTGGAGTGCGCGATAAGAATGTAGAATATATGATGAATGATGCTGCTACTGTGATAGCTTTTGTGCAGGAGGGAGCTCTGTGGTCCTATTCACCGGGCAATGAAAAGGTAAATCAGGTTTTCAGCTTCAGAAAATCGAAGGACGGAGATTTCCGCGATTCCAGAACTCAGCATGACATCAAGATCGTCAGAGTAACTGATGAAGGAGATATTGATTTCGTACTTTATGGATATATGAACAGAGGAAGCCATGAAGGATATGAAGGAATTGCAGTTTATCATTACAATCGTGATAAAAACGTGGCAGAAGAAAGAGCCTTTATCCCTGTTTCGGAATCATTTGAATTTCTGAAAAAAGATCTTGAAAAACTGTCCTATGTCAATGAAAAGAATGAGCTGTTCCTTATTCTGGCGAAGAATCTTTACAGGATCAATATCGAAGAGAACTCCAGTGAAATTCTTGAAAAAGGAATAAAAAATGCGAATTTTGTATCTTCCGATAATAATGACCGTGCAGCCTGGCTGGTTTCAGAGGGGGATGAAAAGGGAAATATCAAGGAAATTGATTTTGATACCTGTAAAACCCGACTGATCGCACCGCAGAAAGGCCAGAGACTTCGTGCAGTTGGATTTATGAATGAAGATCTGATTTATGGAATGCTGAATAAAGAAGATATTCTTACAGATGAGGAGGGACATAAATCTGTTGGGATCCGCATTCTGCGTATTGAAGATTTTGAAGGAAATGTAAAAAAAGAATACCGGAAAGATGGACTTTATATCACTGATATTTCAGTAGGAAATACTCTGATCGAGTTTGAACTTTCTGCAAAATCCGGAGAGACCTCTTATGTTGCCCAGAAGAAAGATACGATCATGAATAATAAAAAGGCAGCGGCAAATACAGTAAAAACCGAACTTATTTCTGCATCCAGGACAGGTGTTCGTGTGAAACTGGTATTTAACACAACCAAACAGACAGATTCTCCGCTGACTATGTATGCAAAGGTAAGCAGTTCCGACCGGAAAGACATTGTTCTGGACACTCAGATTCCTCAGGAAACAGCATATTATGTTTACGGACAGGGCGGACTGGACGGTATCTATACAGATCCGGCGAAGGCTGTATTGCGTGCAGATACGCTGGGAGGTGTAGTGCTGAACCGTACACAGCAGTATGTATGGGAACGTGGAAATAAAAAGACAAAAATGCAGATAGATACAGAAGGGATTCCGGAGATTGTGCTTCAGGGAATCTATGATATTAAAACCCTGAAAAAGAGCCTCAAAAAGACCGGAACTGTGATCGATCTTTCCGGCTGCAGTCTGGACAGTGTGCTGTACGAGATAAGTGCACAGCGTCCGGTAATTGCCAAAACGGGAGCAGATACAAGCGTGGTGATCGTAGGATATGATGAATATAATACCTGGCTGTATGATCCGGTTAAAAAAGAGACCTATCCGTATGGAATGAATGACAGCACGGATCTTTTTCAGAAAGCCGGAAATGTGTTTATCACCTATATAGAAACAGTAAATTACTGATGAAAAGCATAACCGGCAGGCAGCTGAGAACGGAGCGAACAGCAACGCGACAGCAACCTGCCGGTTATTCATCCAAAAAATTGTAAAAATGCTTCTTTACATTTCGCTGATATTTGAGTATTCTAAAAAGGACAAACAGTGGCAGAGAAATTTATTGTTTAAACACGTTACTGTAAGAGTGAAACAGTAACAGCGAAACGGAGGAACGTACAGATGTTATATGAGAACATTAAAAAATTAGTACAGTACGGAGTAGAAACAGGACTTACACCGACCTGCGAGAAGAATTATACAATAAATCTTCTTCTGGATGTCTTTAAAGAAGACGAATATGTGGAACCTGAGGAAGAGTACAGGGATATCAATCTTGAAGGGGTATTAAATGCACTTCTGGATGAGGCTGTGAAGAGAAATCTCATAGAAGACAGTGTTGTGTACAGAGACCTTTTTGATACCAGACTTATGAACTGTCTGATGCCGCGTCCGGCGCAGGTGCAGAATGAGTTCTGGAGCAGATATGAGAAAGATCCACAGGAAGCAACCGATTACTTCTATAAACTCAGTCAGGACAGCGATTATATTCGTCGTTATCGTGTAAAGAAAGATCAGAAATGGACAGTAGACAGTGAATATGGTAAAATCGATATCACCATCAATCTTTCCAAACCGGAAAAAGATCCGAAGGCAATCGCTGCTGCCAAGCTTGTAAAATCCAGCAGTTATCCGAAATGTCTTCTTTGCCCGGAGAACGAAGGATATGCAGGAAGAGTTAATCATCCTGCCAGAGAGAATCACAGAATCATTCCTATCACTGTAAATGACAGTCCCTGGGGATTTCAGTATTCTCCATATGTGTATTACAATGAGCATTGCATTGTTTTTAACAGTCAGCATGTTCCGATGAAGATTGAGAAGAATACGTTTATCAAACTTTTTGATTTTGTAAAACTTTTCCCGCATTACTTCTTGGGATCCAATGCAGACCTGCCTATCGTAGGCGGTTCTATTTTAAGTCACGATCATTTCCAGGGCGGACATTATACTTTCGCAATGGCAAAGGCACCGATCGAAAAACATGTGACTATCCCGGGATATGAGGATGTAGAAGCAGGTATTGTTAAATGGCCTCTTTCAGTTTTAAGGATCCGTCATAAGGATGAGAAGAGACTGATAGAGCTTGCTACACATGTTCTGGAAGCGTGGAGAGGTTATACAGACGAAAGTGCGTTTATCTTTGCTGAAACTGATGGAGAACCGCACAATACGATCACACCGATCGCCCGCAGATCCGGAGATATGTTTGAGCTGGATCTCACACTTAGAAATAACATTACTACTGATGAACATCCTCTTGGTGTATACCATCCGCATGCAGAGTATCACCACATCAAGAAAGAGAATATTGGTCTGATCGAAGTAATGGGACTTGCCGTACTTCCGGCAAGATTAAAAGAAGAACTGGAACTTCTGGCAGAATATATTCTGGAGGGAAAAGACATTTCCTCCAATGAGAAGATTGAGAAACATGCAGCGTGGGTTGCAGAATTCCTTCCAAAATATGACAACCTTGATAAAGACAACATTCAGGATGTTCTCAGAAAAGAAGTCGGTAATGTATTCGTTCATGTACTTGAAGATGCCGGCGTATATAAATGCACTGCAGAAGGCAGAGAAGCATTTATGAGGTTTATCAATAAATTATAAGGAATATTTTCAACCATAAGAAAACAGTGTTTACATAGCAGGATGACAAATCTGGTATTATTTACATATGAGCAGGTTGTGGCGGTTCTGATCAAAAGCCGGGCAGTCTGAAGATGTTTTTGAATGATTGGGAATGCATAGAGAACGTCCCGCATATTTTATGTCGGGACGTTTTTGCAAAATGGAGGTAAATATGTACAGAAAAAGACACAAAAGAGGAAAGCGTCTGGCAAGTGTGTTTCTGACTGTGGCACTGATCACTGCAACAGTTCCCGTACAGGCAGCAGAGTTCGGCACTCCGGACAGTTTTGAAGAGATTTTCAGTTCAGGGGAAGAAGATTCGTGCATAACTGATACAGAAAATACTCTGCCGGCAGCTTCTGATTCGGAGAAAGTAATGGCATCGGAACTGTCACCAACACCAACACCAACAGCGACTTCGACACCGGAGGGTACACCTGCACTGACAGAAACACCGACTCCTTCGGTCACACCGATGCCGTCTTCAACACCGACTCCCTCAGTCACACCATCACCATCTCCCACGCCGACGATTAATCCGGAGAAAGAGGTAATGCTCCGGTTTATAGACGGAGAAGGAAATGAATGTGAACAGCTGCGAACAGTGATGTCCTGGGGTGAATCTTTGATCCTTCCCAATGTACCGGATACAGGCGCACCGGATATGTGGAAACTGGAAAAAAATGAAAAACTTGGAGATGCGATCACTCTGAAGGGTGGAGATATTCTTACTCTGAAGAAAGGCGAGAGCTGGAATCTGTTTCTCGAAAAAGGCATTCTGAACTTTTATATGCCAAAGAAATGTACGGTTTCTCTTTATAATAATTCAGGAACCAGTGTGTTTTCCAATGGAATTCTGCAGGCATATGAGACAAAAAACGTTATACTTCCGGATATGCCATCATCTAAATACATTAATTATGGATGGACAGATACAAAGAGAAGTTCTGCTGTAAAATATAAACTGAATTCAGAATTTACAGTGACCGGTGACACGGATTTTTACATTGTGCGCCGTACAGCACTTCAGGTGAATTTTAAGACCAATACGGGGGCAAGCAACAGTAAATTTACCAGACTGAATCAGAAAGTCGGAAAAGGACTTACAGTTACAATGCCGCAGGTGCCTGTCAAGACAGGATATCAGTCTCTGGGATGGTCAAAGAGTAAAAAAGCCTCCAAAGCTGACTATAAAGCAGGCCAGAATGTGACTATATCAAAAACACTGACTCTCTATGCTGTATATAAGAAATTGCCTTACACAGTTACTTTCAATAACAATAATGGAACAAGTACCAGCAAAATTTATACTTCGCTCACCATATATGCGTCAAAAAATCAGAAAGTGACACTGCCTGATGTGCCGAAAGTAAAGGGCTATACAAATCTGGGCTGGACAACTGTAAAGGGAGAAACAGAACCGGAATATTCAGCCGGTGATACAGTAAAGATTACAAAGGCAACTCGGTTCTATGCAGTGCGCAGAAAGAGTAATTATTATACGGTCAGCTACTATCTGGGAAATGGAAGCACTAATGCGGCTTATCAAAAACTTACTCAGACAGTAGAAGAGGGAACGGTTGTTACCTTTGCAAAAGTACCGGCAAGAACCGGTTATGTTAACCAGGGATGGTCAAGTAAGAAAAATTCTGAGAAAGCAACAGCAAAGGCGAAATGTACAGTCAACAAAAATATCACTCTTTATGCGGTACAGAAGAAGGCAGTACAGCTGACTTTTCACAGATGTGACGGCAGCACCTGGCAGAAAACGACTCTGGCAAAAGGAAGTTCTTATTCTCTTCCGGGCGTAAGGGATGCAGAAGGTTATACTTTTATGGGGTGGTCTACAAAACCGATGCAGAGTGTTTCTCCGCAATATGAGGCAGAAGAAAAAATCACGGTAAATGGAAATGTGGATCTCTATGCAGTGGTATTTAACAGAACAACGGAAACAGACCTTACAGAGGATCAGCTTCCGCAGGTAGATATCTATAAATATAAACAGGTGATTTTTGTAGGTGATTCCCGTACGGAATTTATGGAAAATGTTCTGACAGGAATGGGAGAATCTGTGACTAAAAATGTGAAGTTTGTCTGCTCGGCAGGAAAGGGACTGGACTGGTTTACCACTACAGGATGGGCTCAGCTTTATTCCATAGTACAGCACGATTCCAACAGCATTCTTTCAAAGAAAACCGCAGTGATCTTTAATTTTGGAGTAAACGACTTGTCAAAATTTGCAGATTATGCGGAGTATTATAACTGGATTGCACCACAGCTTAAAAGCAAAGGATGTGAACTGTACTTCATGTCTGTAAATCCGGTGAATCGTCTGATGCTTCCCAATGCGGGAAGAGCGGACAGAAGTGAGGCGGCAGTCAGATCATTCAATCAGTATATGAAAGCAAATCTGTCTTCTGCTTATACTTATATTGATATGTATTCTTATCTGAAATCAACAGGATACAGCTTTGCCAGTGATCATTACGGAACCGGTACGGTAGATGACGGGCTTCACTATACTACAAGGACATATAAGCGTATTTTTGCAAAATGTATGGATTCATTGAGAGTGCCTGCCTGACCAAATGGCAGAGAGCATGATTTAACATACCTGACAAAAGAAAAAACACAGTTAAATACCAGATTACTCCTTGCGTGAAAACAGGGAATAGTCTATACTAAAAGGCGAGACGGCTGTTATCTGAAACAGCGTTTCGTCTTTTTGTGTAAGACCAGAACGATGAGGAGAAAGAGGAAACATAGATATGAAGTTAACAACAGTAAAAGAGATTTACAAAGAGAGAGAAAAATACCTGGATAAAGAGGTTACAGTAGGTGGATGGGTACGAAGCGTACGTGACTCCAAGACATTTGGATTTATCGTGCTTCACGACGGAAGCTTCTTTGAGACTCTTCAGGTAGTTTATCACGATACAATGGAGAACTTTGCTGAGATCAGCAAATTAAACGTAGGTGCAGCGATCATTGTCAAAGGTACACTGGTAGCAACTCCACAGGCAAAACAGCCATTTGAGATTCAGGCAGCAGAAGTTACAGTAGAGGGTAATTCTGCACCTGATTATCCGCTTCAGAAGAAACGCCACAGTCTTGAATACTTAAGAACCATCACACATCTCCGTCCGAGAACAAACACATTCCAGGCAGTATTTCGTGTACGTTCTCTGTGTGCCTATGCGATTCACCGTTTCTTCCAGGAGCAGGGATTTGTTTATGTGCATACTCCACTGATCACAGGAAGCGACTGTGAAGGTGCAGGTGAGATGTTCCAGGTAACTACTCTGGATATGAACAACGTTCCGACAGATGACAAGGGTGCTGTAGATTACTCTCAGGATTTCTTTGGAAAAGAAACTAATCTGACAGTAAGCGGACAGTTAAACTGCGAGACTTTTGCACAGGCATTCCGCAATGTTTATACTTTCGGACCAACTTTCCGCGCTGAGAATTCCAACACAACCCGCCATGCGGCAGAGTTCTGGATGATCGAGCCGGAATGTGCATTTGCAGATTTAAATGACAACATGGATCTTGCAGAGGCAATGCTGAAATATGTGATCCGTTATGTACTGGAGAATGCACCGGAAGAGATGAATTTCTTCAATTCTTTTGTTGATAAGGGACTTCTGGACAGACTGAACCATGTGATCAATTCTGAGTTTGGTCATGTTACTTACACAGAAGCAGTAGAGCTTCTGGAGAAGAACAACGATAAATTTGACTACAAAGTATTCTGGGGATGCGATCTGCAGACAGAGCATGAACGTTATCTTACAGAAGAAATCTTTAAGAAACCTGTATTTGTAACAGATTATCCGAAGGAGATCAAAGCTTTCTACATGAAGATGAATGAGGATAACAAGACTGTTGCAGCTATGGACTGTCTGGTGCCTGGAATCGGTGAGATCATCGGTGGAAGCCAGAGAGAGGATGACATTGAGAAACTTGAGAAACGTATGGACGAGCTGGGACTTAAGAAAGAGGATTATGACTTCTATCTTGATCTTCGTAAATATGGTTCCACACGCCATTCAGGATTTGGTCTTGGATTTGAACGTTGCGTAATGTACCTTACCGGCATGGGCAACATCCGCGACGTAATTCCATTCCCAAGAACTGTTAAAAACTGTGATTTATAATTTGACTGATATCAGTATTGTGGGAGCATTGAAGCTGCAGAGCAATCCGCAGATATCAAAAATGTTATAGAAAGAGAGATTGGCATGAGATTTATTCATCTTGCAGATGTACACCTTGGTGCAGTTCCTGACAGGGGCTGTCCATGGAGCAGCAGGCGGGAGGAAGAAATCTGGGAAACTTTCCGCCGGGTTATTGCGGGTATCCGCGAGAATCCGGTGGATTTGTTATTTATAGCAGGAGATTTGTTCCACCGCCAGCCTCTTCTACGGGAACTGAAAGAAGTAAATAACCTGTTTTCCACCATCCCGGATACCCGGGTTTATCTGATGGCAGGAAATCATGATTATATTAAGGCTGATTCTTTTTACCGGGATTTTCAGTGGGAAAAGAATGTGACATTTTTTAAGAATGAACAGCTTACCTGTGTGAAAGATGAGAAACTGGATGTTTATGTATATGGACTGAGCTATGAACATCAGGAAATAGAGAATCCTCTGTATGATTCTATACATCCTGCAGAGGGAGAGGGGGTTCACATTTTACTGGCTCATGGTGGAGATGCGAAGCATATCCCCATGAATATCAAATCAATTGCTGCGTCAGGATTTGATTATATTGCATTAGGACATATTCATAAACCCCAGATTCTGATCCGGGATAATGCAGCTTATGCAGGTGCGTTGGAGCCTGTTGACAGAAATGATCTGGGTGATCATGGATACATAGAAGGACATCTGGAAAACGGAAGGCTTAAGACAAATTTTGTTCCTTTTGCCTGCCGTTCCTATGAGCAGATTCTTCTGATGCTGCGTGAAGATTCTACACAGGCATCTCTGGAAGATATGCTGAAGGCGGATCTGGCGAATAAAGGACGCATGAATATCTACAGGATCGTGATCCAGGGAACCAGGGCACCGGAGCTTCTGCTGCTTCCCGAGAGACTGAAGTCTTTTGGCTACGTAACAGAGGTTCTGGATGAATCAAAGCCTTCCTATGATCTGGAAGCACTTCAAAAAAAATATAGTGGAACACTGATCGGTGACTATATCAGTTATTTTCTTGAAAAAGACAGAAATGCAGTGGAGGAGAAGGCATTATATTATGGTCTTCAGGCTTTACTGGAAACAAGCAGGTGACAGACAGAATATGATTATCAGACAGTTAAATATTAAAAACTCTGGAGAAATCCATGATAAAACTTTAGAGTTTTCTCCGGGAATTAACGTTCTGTATGGAGAGAATGAAAGCGAAAGAGCGATAGTACATACGTATATTAAAAATATGTTTCTCGGAGATATCAGTGAAGCAATCTACGATAATGCAGTTTTTGCTGCGAAGTTAAAGAGTCCGACAGAACAGGATCTGGCTCGGGAGCTGCAAAAATTTATGACCGGCTATCAGGGAACTGCAGACAGCTCCATGGATCTGGGACGGGCCATGCAGATGCTCAAGATGTCCAGAAAGGGTTATCTGGTCCAGGCAGACAGAAAACAGAAAGAGACAGAACAGGAGAGGCAGAAACTTCTGACCAGGATGGATGATATCATAAGTGATCTGAATGATCTGAATGGAAAGCTGGATCAGATTAATGAGAAAGAGGAGTCGTTACGGATGCATCCCGGAGATGAAAATGGTGCGGTTATTCTGGATGAGAGAATGGCACAGGCAAAGGCAAAAAGAAACAGCTTTGCAATGGGAATGCTGATATCGGCCGCTGCCGGCATCTTTGGATTGATTCTGACTGCGATTATAGCGGACAGTGTTTCGGTAAGTCTGATCGTAGCGGTTATTGCAGCTGCGTTGGTGGGATTTTGCGGAAAACAGCAGCTGAAGTATGCAAGGGAATTTCAGAAGAGGATACGGATGAAGAAACGCTGGGTATCCAGGCAGGAGAAACTCAGATGCAGTAAAGAAAATCTCAGACAGGACTATGATGAGAAAGAAACAGAACTTTGTAACCTTAAGGAAGAATACCGGGAATACGAAGAAAATTCTTTTCTGCTTACATCGGAAGAGCGGGAAGTACAGGCACTGAATATGGCGATGGAAACCATAGAGAGAATGTCAGGAAATATTCATCTTCAGGTGGGACGAAAGCTGCAGATACGTACTTCTCAGATTTTGAGTGAGATTACAGATGGTGAATATCAGGACGTACAGATGGATGCGGCATCCCACATGACAGTAACTACCGGGAACGGAGTGGAAGCACTGGAATGTCTCAGCCGCGGCACTCTGGAGCTGATTTATTTTGCCATGCGCATGGCTGCAGGAGAACTTCTGTGTCAGGAAGAAAGTCTGCCGGTGATACTGGATGATATCTTTGGGATGTATGAGGAAGAAGATCTTGAGGCAGTTCTTGGATGGATGTATAAGGAGAAAAAGCAGGTTATCATCAGTACCTGCAGTAAACGCGAGATGGAACTTCTGGACAGAGAGGGAATCCCTTATGGGAAGCAAATTATTTCCTGAATTTTTAACCAGACTACGAAGCAGTTATTCAGTGTAGGGCCGCATAGAAGAGTAGATTGCATTATATATAACAAAAAGAGAGATTTCATGTACTGCAGGAATTTCGGATGAAACAGCCGGAACAGAACATGAAATCTCTTTTTATAAATTTTACAGAAGTTATTTATTTCTCATCATACTGAGCCATGTAATTGCTTACGCAGCGGTTGATCCTGTCAACCGGGTTGAGCAGATAGCTTACAGACTGATCATGATTAAGAGTATCAATGATCAGGGCGATATATTTACTCATATCACAGGAGATGTAGTAATCTTTTGCAAGAAGCTCAGGAGACTGATAGATCAGGTTTGTAGTGAGCAGTTTGTCAAACACTCCTGCCTTATGAGCCTCATCAAATTTCTCGAGTCCGTTTGTAAACAGTCCGAAAGTAGAGCAGATATAAATTCTGCCTGCTCCTCTTTCCTTGAGGAGAGAAGAAATCTTAAGAACTGTATCACCGGAAGAAATCATATCATCGATCAGGATCATATCTTTGCCCTTAAGGTTTGGACCGAGGAATTCGTAAGCTGCGATCGGGTGACGTCCATTGATTCTCTTGGAGTAATCCAGACGTTTGTAATACATACCCATATCAACACCAAGGATATTGGCAAGATAGATTGCGCGGTTCATGCTTCCCTCATCAGGGCTGATGATCATGAAATGATCGTTGTCGATGTGAAGTCCTTTCTCATGATTGAGAAGAGCTTTGATAAACTGATAGGATGGCTGTACAGTCTCAAATCCATGCAGAGGTGTTGCATTCTGCACGCGCGCATCATGTGCGTCAAAAGTGATGATGTTTTCCACACCCATACTTACAAGCTCCTGAAGTGCTGTTGCACAGTCCAGGGATTCTCTGCCGCTGCGGATATTCTGGCGGCTTTCGTACAGATAAGGCATGATCACGTTTACTCTGCGGGCTTTGCCGCCGATTGCGCCAATCACACGTTTCAGATCCTGAAAATGGTCATCAGGAGACATAAGATTCTCGTATGGTCCGATGTTGTAGGTAAGACTGTAGTTACATACATCAACCATTAGATAGATATCGTCACCACGTACAGATTCCATGATCGTACATTTCGCCTCACCGGAACCGAAACGTGCTGTCTGGACCGGTATCAGATAGGAATTTCTCTGATAACCCTCAAATGCAAAAGAATCAAGCTCTTCGTGGCTGCGCTCTTTACGCCACTGTATCAGCCATTCATTTACTTTTTCACCCAGATCCTTACAGCTGATCAGAGGGATCAGACCAAGTCTGCCCACCGGAAGTGTAGTTAAATCTTTAGTTGTTACCTGTGCCATGTTTTATTTTCCTCCTAAAAAAATTTTCTGTATACGGATATCCTTTCCTTCCAGCTTCACCATACGGTAGTTGCTGGCGATTCTCGAAAAGGTTCGTTCGGAATAAGTATCCGAGAAATTTTCCAGTTTCAGATTTGTTGATATGATCGTAGACTTCCTGCGCATGATGCGTTCATTTATGCACAAAAACAACTGGGAAGAGACAAAGCTGTTTGTAAGTTCAGTTCCCAGGTCGTCGATGATCAGCAGATCGCTGTCAAATACAAATTCCTGTCCTTCTGTTTTATCTCTGGAGAATTTGGAGTCTGCCAGCAGTTCAAACAGATCAAATGCGGAAAAGTACATAACGCAATGTGCTGATTCCAGAAGATCATGAGCAATACAGTGAGAAAGAAAAGTCTTACCCACACCGGTATCACCGTAAAGAAACAGATTCTCAAAGGAACTGTCAAAATTTCTCACAAAACCTCTGGCAATATCATAAGCTCTCCGGGCCGTCTCTCTTTCTGTCAGTCCGGTAGCTTCGTTCTTCATTGTATCAGAATAATAATCAAAAGAAAAGTGGTCAAAGTTTTCTTTTTTGAGAATTTCTTTTAAATTGGACTGCGTATAGAGCAGTTCTATCTCTGCTTTCTTAAAACAGGTACATTTTTGGCTTCCGACGTAACCGGTATCCTGACAGACCGGACACTTATATGGAAGTTCCAGATAATCCTCCGGATATGAGTTACATACCAGCAGGGCATTGCGCTCCTGGGACAGAAGAGAGATTGCAGCTTTAAGGTCCTCAAGACCTGATGATTCTCCGCTTAAGAGTGCTCTTGCTTTTTTGGCGCTTAAGGTGGCAACCTCTTCATCTATTTCGTGGATGCGCGGGATTTTTTTATAAATCTCCTGAGTACGCTCCTCCAGAATACGTCTGTTCTGAGACTGGGTCTTGCTGTATTCCCGCATGATGGTATCATACTGATAATTCTGTAAAGGCATGACTTCACACCCTTTCGTTTGTTTTTTTTTTGTAGCTGTTCAGTGACTTTCAGACGATTATGTCACTGCCGTTACTGATTCAGCAATTTCTTTTCATATTCGTTAAAGTCGTACTGTCGCTGATGGAAATTGTTAAACCGGTTTGATGCAGCCGGTTTGGAAGCTGCTTTTCGCTGGGTATTTTTTTCCAGCTTCTGGCGCTGATGCTGAGCATCGAGGAGCCGGATATCTGCAAGTGTACGGACATTTTTATCTTTCCATCCGGAAAGGATTTTATCTGCATACTGGAAACTTGGCTGTCCGGTAGAGAGAACTGTACGGCTGCAGGCTTCCTGGATGATATCCATGGTAAAACCATAATCATTCAGCCAGGTGTTCATAAGAGAAATCTCTGTATCTACCGGATTTCGTCCGCTGATTCCCATTGATTTAAAAATAGTAAAGTATTCTTTGGCATAACGGGAATTTGCCTCTTTTGCTATGGTGACAGTGGTGATTCCCTCATCTGCCCAGGCAAGAGCAACGGTTTCTATGTAACGCATACTCTTATGCCCGCGGCTGACACTGTATTCGATCAGGTACTCGATCAGATCAGGCGAGAATTTCAGCTCATCATAGAAAAACAGGATCTTTTTCATCTCGGTAGGAGTGAGTGTTTTGCCGAGATACTGTTCTGCGATATAGAGGAGCTGTACGATCTCATCATTTTGCTTTAATTCTTTTACACGGTCAGGAGACAGTGCAGTGGCTGATCTGGCGGTCTGCTTCACAGGCTGTGCCGGCGCAGAAGAAGTCTGGGTTTCTGTTTTGGTAACAGGGGCTGTCGAAACGGGTGTGTCGAAAGCAGCAGATTTTACAGGTGGTACATTCAATATGATATCTGCTATATCTTCGTTATTTCTGTAGGTTAAAGTAAGGAGTTTCTCTTTCTCCCAGTATTTCAGAGCGCGGATAATGTCACGTTCTGTACAGAAGAAATGATCAGCCATCTGCTCCAGACTGAAGGGTACAGAGGTGTCAGAAAGAAGCCTCAGAAGATAGATATATACTTTCACAAATTCTCCATTGGCCCCAGGCATATAGTTGTCTATGAAATTGTTGGTTAATACAGTTACTTCCGCATTGCGGGAATTCTGTAAAGTGATCATAGCCATGAATTTCCACTCTCTTTCATAATAATAAGATGTTAGGGTCAAAAGGTATTTTGCCCCTAACCTGATATCCACGAATTGCTCCGCTGCAAAGCAGCTCCCACAATTCTCAAACATTCGAAATCCGCTGATTTACTGCGTAAATCGCTACTTTCTCATGTTTGGCGGGTCCCAAGTTCAAAAGTCTTATCGTGCAAGCACGAACGACTTTTTGACCTTTTGACCCTGATATCATAATAATAATAAGATGTCAGAGTAAAAAAAGATATTTTTCCTCTGACTTGATATCTATGAATTATAGCACAACATGTTTTAAAAGAGAATAGGGGATTTTTGTCGAAGATTTCATCCACATTTGAATGTGGATAATGTGGATAATGTGGAAAGGTGAAATATGGTATATATTATTGGAAACCTGAAAAATGTTGAATTTCAGGGAAAAACGGAGTATTACGGGGACGAATAATGTCGAATTATGTTAAGTGATTTATGCACATATACATCCACATATGCAGGCAGATGAAAATGTGTATAACGATGTGGAAAATGTGGATAAGTGATCTGAACTGTTATAAATAAAGGAAGAACTGAGGGGGATAAAATGTTTATAACTTTCTAATGGAAATTGTCGACAGAGACACAAGTGTTCAGTATCTTCTATTGCTATAAGTGCTATAAGTTGGGCGGTTGTAAAAAACAGGACAATTCTGAAAAATTATTTTCCGAATTGTCCTGTGTAAATTGCTGATATTTATGTCAGGCAGAAACATTATTTACCCAGCAGATGCTCCCCGATATTTACAACATCTCCGGCTCCCATGGTGATGAGCAGATCACCCTCCTGGCAGTTGGAGAGCAGATAATTCTCAATCTCATCAAAGGTAGGGAAATACTCGCAGGGAGTTCCCAGTTCCTGAATACGCTTCTGCAGATCTTCAGAAGAAATTCCCAGAGTATCGGTTTCTCTTGCTGCATAAATATCCGCAACTACCACATGATCTGCCAGGCTGAGTGCTTTGGCAAACTCCGGAAGCAGAGCTTTGGTACGGGTATATGTATGTGGCTGGAATACACACCATAGTTTCTTATGGGGATAATTGTGTGCGGCATGAAGAGTTGCTTCAATCTCTGTAGGATGATGTGCATAATCGTCTACGATCGTAACCCCTGCAACTTCTCCTTTATACTGGAAACGGCGGTCTGTTCCTGTGAAACTTCCAAGTCCCTTGATGATCACTTCTTCGGAAAGACCAAGAAGATGACCGAGGGCAATTGCTGCCAGTGCATTGGAAACATTGTGGATGCCCGGCACTTTCAGATAATAGCTGCCAACCTTAACGCCATTGCGCAGAACGGAGAAGGAAGCATGTCCATATTTGTCATAAGTGATATCTGCTGCCTGATAATCTGCATCATGTTCCAGACCATAAGTGATCACATTACATGGAAGATCCCGGATGATATCTTCATATTTCGGAGTATCTGCATTGATGATCAGTGTACCGTCAGCAGGAAGAAGCTCTGCAAAGCGGCGGAAGGAATGACGGATATCGTCAATATCCTTAAAGAAATCCAGATGGTCTGCATCCATATTCAGGATAATACTGATCTTCGGGAAAAAGCTCAGAAAGCTGTTTGTGTATTCGCAGGCTTCTGTGACAAAAGTCTCAGAATTGCCTACGCGGATGTTTCCACCGATAGCAGGAAGAATACCTCCCACACTGATGGTCGGGTCACAGTCTCCTGCAAGAAGAATGTGAGATACCATAGATGTTGTGGTTGTTTTTCCATGAGTTCCGGAAATGGCAACAGGAGCATCATAATTCCTCATGATCTGTCCGAGAAGCTCTGCACGTGTGAGCATTGGAAGTCCTTTTTCCTTTGCACAGGCAAATTCCGGGTTGTCAGGATGGATAGCTGCGGTATATACCACAACATCTACGTCATCGGTAATGTTTGTGGCACGCTGTCCGTAATAGATGGTGGCTCCCTTTTTCTCCAGTGCCTGGGTAAGAGGACTGGATTTGGAATCGGAACCGGAAATGACAAAATCCTCGCCGAGAAGAATCTCGGCCAGTCCGCTCATGCTGATGCCGCCGATACCGATAAAATGTATATGAAGTGGTTTGTGAAAATCTATCTGATACATAGTATGTTCTCCTTGATTAATTATTTACAAATCTTTATAAATCCGGTAACTGTAACATATTCGCATAGTTACTGGAACTGTTTTATCTGTCTGTTTATTATACTCCCTGTGCCTTAAAATGAAAAGGGCTTCTTTTGGTTGATAAAAAATCACAAAAAACGACATTGGATATATAAAAAATGCCTAATAATATATCGGTGGAAATACAGATTCAATAAAAAACGTGTGCAAAAATCATAAAAAAACAAAAAATGAAAAACAAAAATTGTAAATAATGTTCACTAACAGATAAAAGTGTGTTATAATTAAATAATCATAAGCTGTAACTGTTCAGTGCCTCGCGAAACAGCAGACTGACGAATAGTTACCATAACTACAACAAGAGGTGATTGCATGATTAAGAAAGAAATGATAGCTATGCTTCTGGCCGGCGGTCAGGGCAGCAGACTGGGTGTACTGACAGAAAAAGTAGCGAAACCTGCAGTTGCTTTTGGCGGGAAATATCGTATCATAGATTTTCCTTTAAGTAACTGTATTAATTCAGGCATCGATACAGTAGGTGTATTGACACAGTATCAGCCATTGCGACTTAATACACATATCGGAATTGGTATTCCATGGGATCTTGACAGAAACGAAGGTGGTGTAACAGTACTGCCGCCTTACGAGAAGAGTACCAGCAGTGAGTGGTACACAGGAACAGCCAATGCAATCTTCCAGAATATGGATTACATGGAACAGTATAATCCGGATTATGTCCTGATCTTATCCGGTGACCATATCTATAAGATGGATTATGAAGTAATGCTTGATTTCCATAAAGCGAATAAAGCGGATGTGACGATTGCCTGTATGCCGGTACCTATTGAGGAAGCAAGCCGTTTTGGTATCATGGTAACAGATGACATGGGATGCATTACGGAGTTTGAGGAGAAACCGGAGCATCCAAGCAGCAATCTGGCGTCCATGGGAATTTATATTTTCAGCTGGCCTGCTTTAAAGGAAGCACTGATGTCTCTGAAGGATCAGAACAGCTGTGATTTTGGCAAACATATTCTTCCATACTGCAAGGAGAAAGGTGAAAGACTTTTCGCCTACGAATACAATGGATACTGGAAGGATGTAGGAACACTGGGTTCTTATTGGGAGGCCAATATGGAACTGATCGATATTATTCCGGAATTTAATCTCTATGAAGAATTCTGGAAGATTTACACAAAGGGAGATATTATCCCGCCTCAGTATATTTCGGCAGATGCGATTACAGACAGATGTCTGATCGGTGAGGGTGCAGAAATTTACGGGGAAATACATAATTCTGTGATCGGACCAAATGTTGTGATCGGAAAAGGCAGCGTGATCCGTGATTCCATTATCATGCGCAATTCTACCATTGGTGAGGGCGTACAGATGGATAAGGCTATTATTGCCGAGGATGTTACTATTGGAAACAATGTTGTACTGGGATGTGGTGAGGAAGCGCCGAATGTGCTGAAACCTGCAGTTTATGCATTTGGAATTGCTACGGTTGGTGAACGCAGCGTGATCCCGGATAATGTAAGGATTGGAAAGAATACAGCAATCTCAGGTATAACTGTTCCTGAGGATTATCCTGATGGTGAGCTGGCCGGCGGACAGGTAATTACAGCAAAGGACGGTGACGAATAATGAGAGCGATAGGTATTATTTTGGCTGGCGGTAATAATAACCGCATGAGAGAATTATCAAATAAGAGGGCAATCGCAGCAATGCCGATCGCCGGAAGCTACAGAAGTATCGACTTCGCACTGAGCAACATGGCGAGTTCTCATATTCAGAGAGTTGCTGTTCTGACACAGTACAATGCCCGTTCTCTGAATGAACATTTAAGCTCTTCCAAATGGTGGGATTTCGGAAGAAAACAGGGTGGTCTCTTTGTATTTACACCTACGATCACAAAAGAGAACAGTCTGTGGTATCAGGGAACAGCAGATGCTATTTATCAGAATCTGGAATTTCTTAAAAACAGTCATGAACCATATGTAGTGATCGCATCCGGCGACTGTGTTTACAAGATGGATTACAACAAGGTTCTTGAATATCATATTGCGAAACGTGCAGATGTTACGGTAGTATGCACTACCTGTGATGATCCCAGTGAGATTGAGAGATTTGGTGTTCTCCGTATGAATGAGGACTGCAGGATTGAGGAATTTGAAGAGAAGCCAATGGTTTCTTCTTATAATACAATTTCAACAGGTATCTATGTTATCCGAAGAAGACAGTTGATTGAACTGATCGAGAGGGCTGCACTGGAAGGCAGACATGATTTTGTAAAGGATATTCTGATCCGCTACAAGAATCTTAAGAGAATCTATGGATATAAGATTGACACATACTGGAGCAATATCTCCACAGCGGAAGCATATTATAAGACAAATATGGATTTCCTGAAACCGGAGATCAGAAACTATTTCTTCAAACAGGAACCGACAATTAAGACAAAGATTGATGATCTGCCTCCTGCAAAATACAATCCGGGAGCACAGGTGAAGAACAGCCTGGTTGCCAGCGGATGTATTATCAATGGTACGGTGGAGAATTCCGTTCTTTTTAAAGACGTATTTGTAGGAAATAACTGCGTGATCAAGAACTCTGTGATTTTAAACAATGTATATCTGGGAGATAATACTCATATTGAGAACTGCATTGTTGAAAGCCGGGATACTATTCGTGCAAATTCGTATTACTGCGGCGACGGTGAAGTGAAGATTGTCGTGGAGAAAAATGACAGATATATACTGTAAATAAAACAGCCGGATAGATTCGGTAAATTGAAAGGAGTAAATTTGTATCATGAATATTACTGACGTGCGTGTGAGGAAGGTAGCAAAAGAAGGAAAGATGAAAGCGGTTGTTTCCATAACGATCGATGATGAATTTGTAGTACATGATATCAAGGTGATTGAAGGAGAAAAAGGGTTATTTATCGCTATGCCAAGCCGTAAGGCAACAGACGGAGAATATCGTGATATTGCACATCCGATCAATTCTGCAACACGTGACAGGATCCAGACGATCATTCTGGACAAGTTCCAGGAAGTTATGGATGCGGAACCGGAAGAAGCTGCAGAAGCGGAATAACCGGTGAATAAAGAACTGTAAACAAATAAGAAGAAGCACAGGCACTGTCTCTGAAAAAGGGCAGTGCCTGTTTTTTGTTAGCATTGGTGAAAAAGTAAAATGTTGTTACTGTTCACAGCAACACGCTTCGCGGGATATTACCAGTGAACAGTAACGAAAATATTACATAGTTATTACATAAGTTAATAAAAGGTGTTGATTTTTTTACGAAATATGATATACTGGGTTTCAGATTAACGAGAAAGGTGATTAATTTATGAAGAAAAAAGTTTTTTCATTACTGCTGGCCGGAATGCTTACTTTTTCCATGGGAACAACTGCATATGCAACAGAAGATGCGATTGCTGATATGCAGGCTCAGAAACAGCAGGCAGAAGCCGGACTTGCCCAGACACAGGCGAATATTGACAGCCTTCAGAGCAAGAAGCAGGAGCTGGAGAACTATCTGTCTGATTTGAATACACAGTATGAAGACCTGACTAATGCAATTTCTGAACTCAGCATACAGGCCGGAGAGAAAGAGAATGAGCTGAAACAGCTTCACACAGAATTAAAGAAAGCCAAGAAGGCATTAAATAAACAATATGATGATATGAAGCTCCGCATCCAGTATATGTATGAGAATGGCGGTACATCTGCATTAGAGACTTTGCTGTCATCTAAGGATCTTTCTGAGTTCCTCAACAATGCAGAGAGTGTTGCGAAGATTTCCCAGTATGACAGGACTATGCTGGAGAAATGCGAGAACCTTCAGAACACTATCAAAGATCAGGAAACAACTGCTGAGGAAGAGAAGGCTGCTATTGATCAGCTTCTTGAAGAGAGAGCGGCCAAACAGCAGGAGGTTCAGAATCTTGCAGCAAGCACAAGTGATAACATCTCTTCCTATGTAAGCCAGATCAGCGCAAGCCAGGAAGAAGCAGCAGCACTGACTGCAGAAATCAACAATGCAGATAACAGCATTGCTCAGCTTGTACAGCAGGCAGAAGAGGAAAAAGCAGCCAGAGAGGCAGCGCAGGCACAGGCCGAAGCAGAGGCGGCAGCGGCACAGGAACAGGATGCAGAAGAGAGTTCTGATGATTATGAAGAAGATACAGATTCCTATGAGGAAGACTCTTCGGACAGTCAGGATTCTTCGGAGACTGAAGGATCTGAGGATACTTCTGAAGATTCAGGGGATTCTGATGATGAAGATACATACGAAGAGAACGATGCAGATTTCTATGAGGGAGACTCTGACAGCAATGAATCAGAAGATACATCTGACAGCCAGGCATCCTCAGACATTTCTTCCGGTCAGGGAAAATACCTTGGCAACTTTACACTGACTGCATATTGCAACTGTGCACAGTGCTGCGGTACAGCAGGTAACCTGACAGCCAGCGGAACAGTTCCGACAGCAGGACGTACTGTGGCTATGGCGGGAGTACCCTTTGGAACACAGCTTCTGATCAACGGAAATGTATACACAGTAGAGGATCTGGGAACACCTTATGGACATGTTGATATTTATTGTGACAGCCATTCAGAAGCATTAAGCTTCGGACTTCAGTCTGCTGAGGTTTATCAGTTGAACTGATAACAAAACAATAATGTGATTAAGAACTCTGGTAAAACAGGGTTCTTTTTTTCGGATTTTTGCCCGGATTGCTATAACATAGGTGGTTTAACTTGAGGATTCAGATGCCTGATGATAAAATGATATATCAGATTTATATACGGTAAAATATAATTGGAATGGAGATAAACAATGAGAATCTGTGGCTTTAATAAAACGACATTGCTGGACTATCCGGGAAAGGTAGCCAGTACTATATTTCTGGGTGGATGCAATTTCCGCTGTCCGTTCTGTCAGAATGGTATATTGGTTGTGGCTCCCGGAGAACAGCCGGATTACAGTCAGGAGGAACTTTTGACTTTTTTGAAAAAAAGAAAGGGGATTCTGGACGGGGTCTGCATTTCAGGAGGGGAACCTACACTGTCAGATGGTCTGGAGGAATTTCTGGGAAAAATCAAAGAGCTGGGCTATGCTGTTAAACTGGACACCAATGGCTCACGTCCGAAGATTGTAAAACATCTGGCAGAAGCCGGACTGATCGATAAAGTGGCTATGGATATCAAAGCCTGTCCGGACAACTATGGAAATCTGACCGGAATAGAAAAGCCTGATATGGACAGTATTTTTGAGACAGCAGATTTTCTGCTGCATGGGAATCTGGACTATGAATTCAGAACAACAGTAGTACGGGAACTGCATACGCAGAAGGATTTTGAAGAAATCGCCGGGTGGCTGGCAGGAGCGAAAGAATATTATCTGCAGGCTTATAAGGACTCAGATGGAGTCCTCAGGCCTGGATATGGAAGCTATACTTTTGAAGAACTTCAGAATTTTCAGAAGATTCTTAAAAAGACGATTTTATCTGTGGGAATCCGGGGCATCGATTAAACGATACCAGTAACCGCCGCGCATTTTTGGAATCTCTATATAGCTGCTTTCTTTGAAGTAAGGAAAGCCAAACATATTTGCCATAAAGCGTTCCTGCTGATTATAAACGCCGGGAACGCCGAGGATATACTGTCCGTTATTTCTTTGTCCTAAAAGCAAATATCCGAAATTATAATGCCCATACTGGAGAAAACGGTTATTGCGCAGTGCACAGTAATGCCGCGGAAAATGCTTCAGGTCATCAAGGTGTATCTTCCATGCAGAAATCAGTTCGCCATCGGAGAAGGGGGAAAATTCGGCAGAGGTTTTTCTGTTTTCTGCATTTCTTTCCGGGACAGGATTGCTGGCATTTTCAGAACTATTGGAATCTTTAACAGTATTATCTGAGATATCGGATGATTCTGCTCCTGGATTATCATCGGATGTTCCCTGAGCCGGAATGTTGGCAGACGGTTCAACTGATAAAGAATTGTCAGGAACTTTTGTAAGCGAGATATCTTCGGGTTTTTCTGAAATATCTTCAGGTTCTTCGGTCGTTTCCTGAGAGGGCAGAATTTCCTGCAATGCTATACCTGCCGGAACTTCGGGTTTCTGTGAAGTGATTTTCACAGATTCAGGAATATCTGCGGCAGGCATAGCTTTTATTTCATGGAAATTCTCCGGACGTATAGGCTGATCGTCCCATTCAGTACCAAAGAATCCGCCGGTATCTGAAGTAATGATCATTCCGCCCAACTTACCCATTGCAACGCCGGAGTCATTCATGTCTGTTGCATCTGTGATGATCAGGCATTCTACAGTTTCTTTTTCTGTCTCGCAGGTATCCAGAAGAATTCCGTTGATCAGACCATCCTTTCGTGTAAATCCATAAATATTGCATTTTACATTTTCAGGCAGCCCCGGACAATGCAGATGAATCTCAACAGAACATTGCTGATCTTTTACTTCAACTTTAATAAATCCGCAATTGCTGCCTTTCTTTCCGCTTTCATAGTCATATACATATGCGATAAAACGCCGATATCCAGCCAAAATCCTTCCTCCGTAAAACCAGATTCAATAATGTATATGACCATCAGAAGAAAATATTCGAAAAAATTAAAAAAATTTGAAAAAATCTATTGACAAACTGCGATTTTATTAATATAATAGCACTTGCATTGACGAAGCGTGGCTCAGTTTGGTAGAGCGCTGCGTTCGGGACGCAGAGGTCGTGGGTTCGAATCCCGTCGCTTCGACTACGCATAGGAAGTCTGAAACCAATTGGTTTTCAGGCTTTCTTTTTGCTATTCTGGTAGTGATGCAACAGCAGAAAGGAAAAGAAAAGTTGACAGATCAGGAACGTTTTATGAAAGAAGCTATCCGTCAGGCGAAGAAGGCAGAAGCTCTGGAAGAAGTGCCAATCGGCTGCGTGATCGTGCATGAGGGTAAGATCATCGCACGTGGATATAACAGAAGAAACACAGATAAAAATACACTCTCCCATGCAGAACTGAATGCAATCCGCAAAGCCAGTAAAAAACTTGGAGACTGGCGGCTGGAGGGATGCACTATGTATGTGACGCTGGAACCATGCCAGATGTGCTCCGGGGCACTTGTCCAGTCCAGAATAGATGAAGTAGTGATCGGCTGTATGAATGCCAAAGCGGGCTGCGCAGGTTCTGTGATGAATCTTTTGCAGGTGGATGGATTTAATCATCAGGTAAAGATTATACAGGGAGTTCTGGAAGAGGAATGTTCTTCTATGTTGTCTGAGTTTTTCAGAAAGCTTCGTGAGAAAAAGAAGCAGGAAAAGGCAGCCCTTAAAGCTGCACAGGAAAATCCGGAGAGAGAACCGGAACAATAAAAGTAAAAGACAGAAAAAAACGGGAAGAATCTTAAAGGCAATAAGAGTAATAGAAGTAACAGAAGTAACAGGATTAATGTTACAGGTAGAAATAAAAAGAGGCGAATAAAAAGAATGAAAAAAGATACAACAAACGACATGACCGTCGGCAGTCCGGTGAGTCTGATAATAAAATTTATGATCCCAATGTGCCTGGGAAATCTTTTTCAGCAGTTTTATAATATTGCAGATTCCATTGTTGCCGGAAAATTTATCGGAGTAAATGCCCTTGCAGCTATCGGAAGCACCGGTTCACTGATGTTTTTTGTGACCGGCTGGCTGAATGGACTCAGCAGTGGATTTGCGATTATCGTAGCCCAGATGTTCGGAGCGAAAAAGTTTGACAGGATGCGCCATTATGTTGCCATGTCCATTTACCTTATGGCTGCATTTTCCATTGTCATGACCATAGGATTCAGTCTTGCGAACAAACCAATCCTGCATCTGATGAATTCGCCGGAAGAGGTATTTGGTGATGTAACTGCATATATGGGAATTATTTATGCAGGTCTTATTATCACAGGTGCATATAATGCACTTGCGGCTTTCCTGCGTGCGCTGGGTGACTCCAAGTCGCCATTGTATTTCCTGATTATTTCGGCTGTGATCAATGTTATTCTGGATGTAATTTTCATTGTAGTCTTTGGAATGGGTGTAGAAGGATGCGGATATGCCACAGTGATCGCACAGGGAATTTCGGCAGTGTGCTGCCTGATTTATATTGTAAAAAGATTTCCGATCCTTCATCTGGAACGGAAGGATTTTGAGATATGCTGGGACAGTTTCGGCAGACTTCTGAAGCTTGGAATTCCTATGGGGCTGCAGTTTTCGATTACAGCAATCGGAACCATTATTGTACAGAGCGCGGTCAATATTTACGGACCTGTACATATGGCCGGATTCTCTGCTGCCGGTAAGATCCAGAATATTTTTGCCACAGTATTTACAGCCTTCGGTGCAACCATAGCAACCTATGTAGGTCAGAACAGAGGCGCAGGAAAAATGGATCGTGTGAAACAGGGAGTCCGTTACACACAGATGATGGTTCTGGGATGGAGCGTTTTTGTTATGCTTCTGATGTTTTTCTTCGGAAGATATCTGACATATCTTTTCGTAGATCCATCGGAACAGGACGTAGTAAATGTTTCTGTTACTTATTTCCGGACAGTATTCTGGGCATATCCGTTTCTCGGAAGTATTTTCCTCTATCGAAATACTCTGCAGGGAATGGGATATGGGCTTGTGCCAATGCTTGGCGGGGTATTTGAACTGGTGGCAAGAACGGGAATTGTCGTATTGATTGCGGGACATACTTCCTTTGCCGGTGTCTGTATGGCTGACCCGGCCGCATGGATCGCTGCACTGATCCCGCTGATTCCTTATTATTTTCATGTGATGAAGAAATATAAGAACAAAAGTCAGGTACAGGCAGTAGAGGATTAATTATTCTTTATCTGATGGAAATTGTATAAGGCTCTTTCCTGCTTCTGTTAATATATGGACTTTTGTAAACCACAAAAATAAGAAAAGCATTCAGAAAATTATCAACAGATAAAATTCTGAATGCTTTTTTATATGATGAGCTGCATCATGAATATTCTTTTTTGCGCGCCGCACTTCGGAATGGTCCCACAGACGTTACCTCTACAGTTAACTCAGCCCAGGCACCCTTACGGCACACAAGAGCTTCTGCTTAGTGCTGCTACATTCCTGTCCTGACACGGTTCACAGATTCCTGTTGCGTAAGACCCAAACGTCAACGCCACTTATAGAGGGCAGCTCCACAGGATACAAGCCTCGGATTGGCATCACCCCTGCTGTAGCGGATTGCAGGTACAGGGCACCGCTATCTCCCCGGCTGCGCATTTCTGATTATATAGTCAGGAGGCTGTTTTGTCAATAGTGAATCATTATAGTAAAACTTATTACTGGGAACGGAGGTTACTGTTCACACACCACTATCCGGCGAGGTGTTTTGGCATGAATGTGCCAAAATCCCGAGACATATGAGCCAAAATTCCATTGCCGCAGGCAATCTGGAATGAATTTTGGCTACGTTACTGTGAACGGAGTGAACAGTAACGAACGTAGTGCGTGAATAGTAACTAAAACTTTTCTAACACTATTGTATGAAAACGATAAATATTATATAATAAACAGAAATAAACTATCTTTATTCTGGAAATGGATATGCCAGAGTACACAACATGTCTTGTATGTATGGATATGGATAATTCTTAAAACACAGAAATGGAGGATACTATCATGATTAAAAGAATAGGTATGCTTACCAGCGGCGGTGACTGTCAGGCACTTAACGCTACCATGCGAGGAGTAGTAAAGGGACTGAGCAACAATTTGGATGAACTGGAAGTTTATGGATTTGATGATGGATATAAAGGACTGATCTATGGTAAATACCGTATGCTCACATCCAAAGATTTTTCCGGAATCCTTACACAGGGCGGCACAATCCTCGGAACATCCAGACAGCCATTCAAACTGATGCGTGTTCCGGATGAGAATGGCCTGGACAAGGTTGAAGCAATGAAGCAGACTTATTATAAACTCTGCCTGGACTGCCTTGTGATCCTTGGCGGAAATGGTACACAGAAGACAGCAAACCTTCTGAGAGAAGAAGGACTGAACATTATCCATCTTCCAAAGACTATTGATAATGACATCTATGGCACAGACATGACCTTTGGTTTCCAGAGTGCGGTAAACATTGCCACAAATGCCATTGACTGTATCCATACGACAGCATCTTCACATGGACGTGTATTTATCGTAGAGATCATGGGACACAAGGTAGGAAGTCTGACACTTCATGCAGGTGTTGCAGGCGGTGCGGATATCATCCTGATTCCTGAGATCCCATATGATATCAAAAAAGTTACCGCAGCAATCCAGAAACGTGCCAAAGCAGGCAAGCGTTTCACAATCCTTGCAGTTGCAGAAGGTGCGATTTCCAAAGAAGACGCAGAACTTCCTAAAAAGAAATACAAAGAGAAACTGGAAGCCCGAGCAAAGAAATATCCGTCCGTTTCCTATGAGATTGCTGACCAGATCTACAAAGAGATCGGAAGCGAAGTCCGCGTTACAGTTCCGGGACATACACAGAGAGGCGGAGAACCATGTCCGTATGACCGCGTTCTTTCCACAAGAATCGGTGCAGGTGCAGCGCAGGCGATCATGGATGGTGAATATGGCATCATGATCGGCGTGGTAAACGGCAAAATTAAACGTGTACCTCTTGAAGAGTGTGCAGGTAAGCTTAAGATGGTATCACCGAAAGATCAGCTTGTAGTTGCTGCCAAACAGATTGGTATCAGCTTTGGTGACTGATTAAGTGAAACAGTACTTGACTGACAGATACTTTTTCATATAAGATATGGATGTAAAAAAGACCGCCGCGGGAATTTTTTCCGCGGCGGCTGTGATAATAAGATAGAGATAACTATTTGGCGCGCTGCTGACAGTGGGGGTGCTGAATAGTTACGATAGGAGTTTACTCATGAGTTACACTGCTCTTTACAGAAAGTTCAGACCGGATAATTTCGCGGATGTCAAAGGTCAGGATCACATAGTGACTACTCTGACAAATCAGATTAAGCATAACCGTATCGGCCATGCGTATCTGTTCTGCGGCACCAGAGGAACCGGTAAAACAACAGTAGCCAAAATTCTGGCGAAGGCAGTCAACTGTGAGCATCCCGTAAATGGCAGCCCCTGTAATGAATGTGCCATGTGCAAGGCAATCCAGGCAGGAACTGCAATGAATGTGATCGAGATCGATGCTGCATCCAACAATGGTGTGGATAATATACGTGAGATCAGAGAAGAGGTTTCTTACCGCCCTACAGAAGGTAAATATAAAGTATATATTATCGATGAGGTTCATATGCTTTCCACAGGTGCCTTCAATGCCCTGCTGAAAACACTGGAGGAACCACCGTCTTATGTTATGTTTATCCTGGCAACTACAGAGGCGCACAAGATTCCGATTACGATTTTATCCAGATGCCAGAGATATGATTTCCACAGAATCACCATAGACACTATCGCGGCCAGACTGGATGAACTGCTCAAAGTTGAAGGTGTAGAAGCTGAGGAAAAAGCAGTCCGATATGTAGCGAAAGCGGGAGATGGTTCCATGCGAGATGCGCTCAGTCTTCTCGACCAGTGTATTGCTTTTTATCTTGGACAGGAACTTACCTATGATAAAGTTCTGGAGGTTCTGGGAGCCGTTGACACCGAAGTGTTTAGCAAGCTTTTGCGAAAAGTGATCCGGGGAGATGTGACAGGTTCCATTCATATCCTGGAGGAACTGATCGTAGGAGGCAGGGAACTGAGCCAGTTTGTGGGAGATTTTACCTGGTATATGAGAAATCTTCTTCTCGTTAAGACTTCTGAGAATCCGGAGGAAGCGATCGATGTCTCATCCGACAACATGAAGCTTCTGAAAGAAGAGAGCACCATGCTGGATGTGGAGACGCTGATGCGGTATATCCGTATTTTTTCGGATTTGTCCAACCAGATTCGATATGCAACCCAGAAAAGGGTTCTCGTGGAGATTGCACTGATCAAGCTGTGCCGTCCTGCAATGGAGACTAATCTGGACTCTGTTCTGGACAGACTGCGTGTGCTGGAACAGCGGATGGATGAACGTCCGGTACAGCAGGTGATCGTGCAGCAGGGTTCAGGGAAAATGCCGGCAGAAACCGGGGCAGTTCAGGAGCCGGCGGGAAACAAAGCACCGGCGAAAGCGGCACCGGAAGATTTGCAGAAGATCGTGGCAGGCTGGAGAGTGATCACAGGACAGACAACAGGGATGTTCAAACAGATGCTTCAGAAATCTGTTCCGAAGTATAACAGTGAGACAGGAGAACCTGTCCTTTATGTGGAATTTCAGGATTTCCTTGGGCAGTCCTATGTGGACAATCCGGAAGCGAAGAAAGAGCTTCAGGACATCATCACTGCCCAGACAGGAAAAACAGTAGAGATCCAGATGCTGGTGGCAGATAAGCATCAGCATACAAATCTGGCAAATATCACAGTGGACCAGGCGATAAAGAATAATATCCACATGGATGTTGTGATAGAGGAAGATCCTGATGAGGAAAAAGGAGAATAAATATTGTTACTGTTCACACACCACTATCCCGCGAGGTGTTTTGGCATGAATATGCCAA
>SAMEA3387500__coassemble_627_pt1 | contig 151546 bp, 120 predicted proteins | sample SAMEA3387500__metabat2_low_PE_011 | metagenome-assembled genome bin SAMEA3387500 (sample SAMEA3387500) | Felis catus | biome: Faeces | place: United Kingdom | collected 2012
GCCATATCTGGCATGGGAAATGCGCATAACTGCGCACCTAAGTTACAGGCGTATCTGCCGATATTCAGTCTGACGTCTAAAGCGTCTGGAAGCACGTGACTTCAGTCATGTGAGGTTCACATGTTAATGAAACCAACAGGTTCGAAATAGAACCATTAAAAGTATTATCTACAAAATCTGTAGCATACTTATGTGCTAATTCTTCTTCCGTAAGTTGAGGGTAATAGGAACGTTTGCATCTATATCCCTTTCCTTCTGAATGAAGAATATTTTTTTTAACAAGACGCGCCAAATAAGTACTCAAAGTCGATGAAGACCAACCATAGTGCAGTTCCGTGTTGCAATACTTTAGCACTTCAGCAAGTGAAACAGGATACTTATTATTCCAGAAAAATTTCATCAACTCATACTCCATTTTTGAAAGCCCATAATATGTATCGCTCATAGCCGCCCTCCTTTCTGATATTAACATCTTTATATATATATAAATTTATTTAAAATGTCAATAAACCATCGACATAGTTGTAAATAAATCTATTGACATGATTGTAGTTAAATGCTATTCTAAAGACAAACAAATACATATATGATGTAGTACTACAAAGTTTTAAAAGGCGAACACTCTGACAAACAATTACAATCTAAAAAGTGAGGTGTTTTATGATGGGACAATATAAAAAACTAAAAGCATCTATAGGATTGACTATAGCTGCCCTAATGATTTCATCTACATGCTATGCTCAGGATGATCCGAATGATGGATATACGATTCACTACGATCTTGAAACTCAGGAAAGCACTTATTACGGTTATGATAAGGAAAATCATGAATTTTACAAAGTAGATGATCCTGTTGAACCTGTCCAGAATAGTACAGTTAGTGATGGAACTATTGATATTGCTGATGCTCCAGATGAAATGGAGGGAATAAATCCGGGAAATATCTATGTGGATAATCAGTCAATAAAAGAAGACGTTGATAATCCATATACAATTCTTCTTTTCAGTGGAAGTATGCCAACTGTATACAAATATAACAAAGAACAACCAGACGATCCATGGACTGTTGTAAGTCAGGAAAAAGTAAACTTGTTAGAAGGTAAGGTAAATAAAGTATCAAAATCCTACTTGATTTTTACAGATCAAAATAATGATGATATTAAAGTAAAAATCAAGAAGGATGAGCAGTGGCATCCAGGTGATGAAATTAAAGTGTTCGGCTTAACGAAAACGAAAGATGGAAAGGTTAAGCTTGCAAAGCAGTATGGATATTATAAGGTTGAGGGAGAATAAAGCTTATGGAGAACAAAAGAAAAAGATATTCATTAGCAGTATTATTTGCAATAATGTTGTGTTTTGTAAGTTGTGTATTTAATGTTCATGCAGAAAAATATTCACCTACTGATGCTGGTGAAGTGATAATTTACAAGTCATTTGAAACAGGTGAGGCAAGATATATTAATTATACGAAAAACAGCAATACTGAAACATATGGACTTTCACAGGACAACTACTCCTATGAAACAGATGCTTATATTCCTAATAGTGCAGCGACAAAATCTGTTATTGGTGATGATGGAAGACTGCCAGCAACAAATACGGAAGTATTCCCAAATGCAGCAGTATTATACGTCACTACAAAATGGCCGGATGGCAGTGCCAGCCGAGGAACAGCATTTATGGTTAATAAAACACAAGCTATGACTGCCGGACATTGTGTATATTCAAGCAAACATGGAGGAATGGCTACAAGCATTACTGTTATTCCTGCCAGAAGCGGCGATAGTAAACCTTATGGGACTCACGCAGTAAAATCTATGTACGTAGGAGGTAAATCTCCAAATACAAACGCAGATTGGGGTGTTCTTACTCTTAAAACAGATCTTGGTCTTACTACAGGATATTATGGCGTACGTTTATCTGCCAGCAATTTAACGAGTACTGTTGTAAGAATTACCGGTTATCCAGCGGACAAAAGTGGTTATTTAATGTGGACCCAGAAAGGAAAAATAACTGGAGATTCCAATTATAGATTAAGTTATAAGATAGATACATATGGTGGACAAAGTGGCTCTCCGATTTATCAGCCTTCCAATTATAGAGTAGTAGGAATCCATACTACTGGTAATTCTTCAGCAAACTCGGGAGTAAAAATAAGTGACCGTTTGTTTCAGCTGATTGGAGGCAAAATTGTAGATCCAGGTGGATTCTCCGACGGAGAATATTATACCGATTCAAAAGATGGTCCTTTTACAGACGGAAGTGATTTTACAGACGGAAGTAAATAAAAAAATATCACCCCTCTGTAACAAACAGCAACCGCGAAAACTTCGGTTGCTGTTTGTATTTTCGTATTAAAAGTGAATTCGAATTCAAAAAAAGAGCCGCCCGCAGGCAGCTCAACTAATCATCAAAATCTTCCCATCTGTCCAAATCTGAAACCAGGATCGAAGAATTTTTACCAGCTTTCACGATTTCATTTTTGATAAAATCTTCTTCATCAAATGCAAAATCTAAAACATCTCCCAGAAAATCAGCAACTGTTTCTGATTCTTTTGATTCTGGATATTCGTAGAAGCCTCCGTCCAGCAGTTCCCTGTCTTCGTCGTACAACGAATACCCCAGACACTGAAAACCATCTTCCTCCGCGACCTCTGAAGAAGTCCATATTGCCAGATAAAACATCTGAGAAATCTCTTCTCCGTTAAGGCGGAACCTTTTATCATTGAATATCTCAAATATCATATCTTCCAGATCATGAGTTTCGCTAAATTTCTCAAGCGAGATTCCTTCCTCTCCGTAGAATGGACAACTCCAAATATTGTCAGTATCCGGTGAAGCAACAATATCATTACAAGCGGTCACCTGATTAATAAAGCTCCCATGCGCATCAACCAGCCAGTCCTGAGTTACTGTTGCAGTAGTAATAAATTTTCTACCTCCGCATTTTGGACAGATATAATTGATTTTTTTTGCCATGATAATTTTTCTCCTTTCGTTATACGATTTTTCTTAATATGCTTTCAGGAGCTTCTAATAAAAACATATCTCTTTTTTTATCATTTCCCAATTTCTTTTCCCCCCCCCGTTTGTCATATTACAGACATCAAGCAGAAAGAAGATGATTACCTTGGACTATAAAAAAGAAAAGGGTTCTGCAGTTAATGGGAACCCTTGATAGGGGAGGAGTAGAATCTCTGGTCTTACGGTATGCCAAAATAAAAAAGATCATCGTACATAGTCACAATACAAAGGATTGGAGAAAAACGAGCATATTACAGTCATTATGTGGACCAGTCCTTTGTAAATTAAGCATTCCGGCTGCATGTTCCAGTGAGGCTGGAGAGTGGATGTTCAAAACCAGAAATATTCATCTGATCCCGCTTACCGTAGATACTAAAAGATTTACTTTTAATCAAAAGAAACGAGATCTTGAGCGGAACCGTATGCATCTGCATGATATTGTCTTGTTTCATGCCGGGAATTTCAGGGAAGCAAAAATCATAAATTTCTCATTGATGTGATGAGGCTTCTAAACCTGGAGAGCTCCGGGAAATACACCCTGCTTCTTGCAGGAGAAGGCCCTCTAAAAGAGGAAATCATGGAATATGCTAAGGGCCTGCCCGTTTATTTCCTTGGCAGTATTGATGATGTACCGGAAAAAATGATGGCCGCGGATATCTTCCTGCAGCCTTCCCTGAATGAAGGGCTCCCCACGGTTGTTCTTGAGGCGCAGGCATCTGGGCTCCCCTGTTACATATCGAACCAGATAACAAAGGAAGCCGGCATTACAGATCTCGTAAAGTATCTTCCTTTGCAGGAAGATATATGGGTAAAAGAAATAGAAAAAAAGGCTCTGTCTGGAACCTGCCAGAATGAAAGGCTCATTTACGGAAAAATTGTAGAAAAGACAAACAGTATTGAGCAGACAAAAGCTGCCATTTTGACTCTATACCTGGAGGATACTTTATGCAAAAAAGAATAGACTATGCTCTGTTTGTTATTTTTGCAGTTATTTTCTTTTCACCATCCATCCCCATGTTTTTCTTTATAGAAGGGGCATTGTCTCTGGGTGGATTCGGTTTTATGACAGTGTAAGAATACAGTAAAATATTCCTATCAATTCATACGGGAGAGTGACACAATGATGATTGTAAATGTGGAGAAACAAACTGTCCGCTGGCGCGTATGAAAAATGAATGGGAAAAGAAGAATATAAAAATGGAGCAGCATCGCATATCATGAGATTGGCGATGCTGTTTTTTGTATTTTTTCTGAGATTATAGCAATTCTATAAAATAATGCAATCAAGACAGTTCAGCAAAGTGCGAAGGACAAGGAAGATATCTGCAGGCGTGCTGACGCACGGCAAAGATATCTGACGCAGGACTTCACGCTATGATGGACTGGATTGTTTGCAGTAATTTATGGAATTGCTATAGTATGAGGTGATCCGTGTATGGATAAATACAAAGAGAAAGCCCCGGCAGGGGAGCTGCCGGGACTTTCAAGGGGAGTATAAATAATTAAATAAGGGGTTTATGTAAAAAAAATTTTTGAAGGGTAAATTCTTTTTACAGCTATGATTATAATATAGCTTGGTGAAAAAAGCAACATATTTTGATGAATATTCCCCCCGGTTTTTGGGATAATAGTCAATGTGAAGCACTTTCAGCGATGAAGTGTGGAAGAAAAAACCGGATTTTGCAGAGTATCAGGAGATCCGGGCAGATAAATCTCATCAGGAGGAAAATAATAATGGCAAAAAACTATGAATCTGAGAGTAAAAACAGCAGAAATTACACAGGAACTTCAGATAAGAACAGCTATGGTAATGAAATGAACCATGCTGGTAATGCAAAAAACAGTGTGAAAAGCAAAAACGAGACAGATTGTAGAAGTAAAGCAAAAAATAAAACTTCCCAGTCTTACAGCTCAGAAGAAGACAGATATTGATTGGATCAGGAGGGGGAAATACCCCTCCTGATCTGCTGTGAGCCAATTTATGTGTCGGCTGTTTTTTGTCAGGCAGTGGCACATCTGTCCCTGATATCATATGATATAACAAAAAGGAGTCTGCCATGTTTCTGGTGGAAACGATTTCTGCAAAAATGCTGGATTATTATGTGGACCGAAGGGACACGTTGATCATAGATCTGAGAGAAAAAGAGTCCTATATGCACAGTCATGTAAAAGGAGCCGTAAACATGCCATATGGAGAAATAGACGGATATACAGCCTTTCCAAAAGGAAAAATACTGGTTCTGTACTGCGACAGGGGCGGGGCAAGCCTTCTGCTTGCAAGGCAGCTTGCAAAGCTTGGGTACTGTACCAGGTCTGTTATAGGCGGTTTTGGAGCATATCGGGGAAGAAATCTTGTAATTTCGCCATAAGCATGATAAGGTGTAAGAGAAAAAATACGAACCGGTATATCTTCAGGTTATTTCAGAAATCAATCTGTCGGCATACCAATAAAAGAGGAGACACAAAACTATGAAATATATGTTTGCATCAGATGTCCATGGTTCTGCATACTACTGCAGAAAAATGCTGGATGCCTATAAAGAAGAAAAGGCAGAACGCCTGGTACTGCTGGGCGATCTGCTCTATCATGGCCCGAGAAATGATCTTCCCAGAGAATATGCTCCCAAACAGGTCATTTCCATGCTTAATGACATGAAGAAAGAAATTTATGCTGTACGTGGGAATTGTGAAGCTGAGGTCGATCAGATGGTCCTGCAGTTTCCGGTTATGGCAGACTACTGTATCCTGAACCTGGATGGAAGAACCTTTTATGCCACACATGGGCATATTTACAATGAAAATAATCTGCCTCCGATCCAGGAAGGAGATATTCTGATCCATGGACATACCCATGTACTGAAAGCAGAGCAGAAAGAAGGCTATGTACTTCTCAACCCGGGTTCTGTTTCCATTCCAAAAGAAGGAAACCCGCCTACATATGCGATCTTTGAGGACGGTGTGTTTACAATTAAGGATTTTGAGGGAAACATTGTTAAGAGCATAGAATTATAGGGAAGTCCCATCTACATATAGAAAGGATAAAGAATGGAAAAATTTGAACTGATCGCTCCATGTCATTTCGGTATGGAAGCTGTGCTGAAACGTGAGATCCTTGATCTGGGCTATGAGATTACCAAAGTAGAGGATGGAAAAGTAACATTCGAGGCAGATGCACAGGGAATCGCAGATGCCAATATCTTTCTGCGTTCCACAGAAAGAATCCTGCTGAAAGTAGCAGAAGTAAAGGCAGAAACCTTTGACGAGCTTTTTGAAAAGACAAAAGCCCTGCCATGGGAAAATTATATTCCCAAGGATGGGAAATTCTGGGTTGCCAAGGCCAATTCTGTGAAGAGTAAGCTCTTTAGCCCGTCTGATATCCAGTCCATTATGAAAAAAGCCATTGTAGAGCGTCTGAAGGGCGTATACGGGGTGTCCTGGTTTGAAGAGGATGGGGCAAGCTTTCCTATCCGCGTGGCATTTATGAAAGATGTGGCCACGATCGGTATTGATACCTCAGGGGTATCTCTGCATAAAAGAGGATATCGTAAAATGACAGTGAAAGCTCCGATCACAGAAACACTGGCATCTGCTCTGATCATGCTTACGCCATGGAATAAAGACAGGATTCTGGTAGATCCTTTCTGCGGAAGCGGTACCTTTCCTATTGAAGCAGCAATGATGGCAGCAGATATTGCACCCGGCATGAACCGTTCCTTCCTTGCTGAGGAATGGAAGCATCTGGTTCCGAGAAAATGCTGGTATGATGCAAATGAAGAGGCACAGGACAGGATAAATCTTAATATTGAAACAGATATCCAGGGCTTTGACATTGATCCTGAGGCGTTGAAGGCTGCCAGAGCTAATGCAAAAATGGCAGGTGTGGACAAGCTGATCCATTTCCAGCAGAGAGCGGTAAAAGATCTCCGCCATCCCAAACCATATGGATTCATCATCACAAACCCTCCTTATGGGGAACGACTGGAAGAAAAAGAGAATTTAACTCAGCTTTATCGTGAAATCGGGGAAAGCTATGAAAGGCTTGACAAGTGGTCCATGTATCTGATCACATCTTATGAGAAAGCGGAGAACGATATCGGGCGAAAAGCAGATAAAAACCGTAAGATCTATAATGGTATGCTTAAGACCTATTACTATCAGTTCCTTGGGCCACGCCCACCGAAGAAAAACCGTAGCTGAGTGCTTCTGTAATTGCGAAAAATCAAAATAAAAAGAGGATACAAAGGATTATGAAAAAAATAATTTTTGCTACCGGAAATCAGGATAAAATGAGAGAAATCCGCGAGATCCTTGCAGATATGGATGTAGAGGTTGTTTCTATGAAAGAAGCGGGAATCCATGCAGATATTGTAGAGGATGGTTCTACTTTTGAGGAAAATGCTGTGATCAAGGCGAAGACTATCTGCGAACTGACAGGGGAGATCACTCTGGCAGATGATTCCGGTCTGGAGATTGACTATCTGAATAAAGAGCCGGGCATTTATTCTGCCCGTTATATGGGAGAAGATACCTCATATCATATCAAAAATGCAAGTCTGATAGAGAGACTGAACGGAGTTCCGGACGAGAAGCGTACTGCAAGGTTCGTATGCGCCGTTGCAGCGGCTTTTCCGGATGGAAGTGTAAAAACAGTGCGTGGAACAATGGAAGGCCGTATAGGTTATGAGGAGAAGGGAGAGAATGGTTTCGGCTATGATCCGATCTTCTACCTGCCGGAATATGGATGTACTTCTGCAGAGCTTTCCGGCAAAGAGAAAAATAAGATCAGCCACAGGGGAAAAGCATTACGTGCCATAAAGGATGAACTGAAATGAAGGTACTGATCGTCAGCGATACTCATGGACAGGATGAGAATCTGGAAGAGACAGTGCTCAGAGAAGCTCCCTTTGATTATCTGATCCACTGCGGGGATGTGGAAGGCAGAGAGATTTTCATTGAGGCACTGGCAGGGTGTCCATGTACGATTGTCGCAGGAAATAATGACTTTTTTACAGACCTTCCCTATGAGGAAGAGGTTACTCTGGAGGGACATAAGATACTGGTTACACATGGACATCATTATTTTGTGTCCCGGGATTATGATAAACTTGTTGAGAATGCGCAGGCTAAGGGATGTAAGATTGCAATGTATGGTCATACTCACATGCCTGTGATTGAGAATGAGGATGGGATTCTGGTAATTAATCCCGGCAGTCTTACCTACCCGCGTCAGAGAGGCCGCAGGCCAAGCTATGCAGTTATGCAGATAGAAGAGGGAAAAGATCCTCAGGTCGAGATCAGATACCTCTGAAAAATTATTTAACTGAATCAGGTAAGTTACTTGCGGAGGCTGCGAATATCCGCCTGACTCATCTGACTGTATATTTTTGAGGTATTGTTGATCGGATAACAGCAATACCTCTTTTTACAGATACGTGACAGTAAAAGCATAGAAGAAAAAATTAAAAAAGTTAAGATTTTTTTATTGTGCGAAAAAAATATTTTTTTACAAAAAATCTCAAAAACCAGTAAAAAATCCCTTTTTGCGAACAAAAAAAACGATTTTTTTGAAAAAAGCGAAAAGCCCGCAAAGCCTTGTATTTAGAGGGTTTCAGGGACTTTTCGAGGAATAAAAAATCACTTTTTCAAAAAAAATCAAAAAAAATTGAAAAAAGGTGTTGACATTTGGGGTCGCTTAACATATAATATGTCTTGCGTCGGACAACGAAGCACAAATAAATAAAGAAAAACAGCGGGGTGTGGCTCAGTTTGGCTAGAGCGCCTGGTTTGGGACCAGGAGGCCGCAGGTTCGAATCCTGTCACCCCGACTGCTGTAACAACAACATTACCGTTTCAGCGAAATGCGGGTGTAGTTCAATGGTAGAACACTAGCCTTCCAAGCTAGATACGTGGGTTCGATTCCCATCACCCGCTTCTCTGTATGTACAGAGAGATGTGTCTGTAGCTCAGCTGGATAGAGCAACGGCCTTCTAAGCCGTGGGTCGGGGGTTCGAATCCCTTCAGGCACGCTGTGGTGGGTATAGCGCAGTTGGTTAGCGCGCCAGATTGTGGCTCTGGAGGCCCAGGGTTCGAATCCCTGTATCCACCCTTCGCCTTTGGGCTATCGCCAAGCGGTAAGGCACAGCACTTTGACTGCTGCATTCGCTGGTTCGAATCCAGCTAGCCCAGTCTTTTATATGGAGCATTAGCTCAGTCGGTAGAGCACTTGACTTTTAATCAAGTTGTCCGGGGTTCGAATCCCCGATGCTTCATTAATAGCGGAAATCTTTTGTGAGGTTTCCGCTATTTTATTGCTTTTGCAGAGTGCGAGAATGATTTTTCGGATACACTCTGAGAATATGAGAAAATGCGGATATGGCGGAATTGGCAGACGCGCTGGTTTTAGGTACCAGTGGGCTTCCCGTGCAGGTTCAAGTCCTGTTATCCGCATTCAGAAAAAGTACCGGTTAAAACGGTGCTTTTTTTGTTTTACAGACATAGTTTTTTGTTGTATAGTTAAGTTATAAACAGGACAGGGAGATTTTGACTATGGATATACAGAAATTTCAGCAGAAACTTACAGAAGTATGTGAACTTGGAGAGAAGAATGGCAAAGTATTGAAACCGGAACAGATAAAGGAATGCTTTGGCGAACTTGACCTGGATAAGTCACAGCTGATCAAGATATTACAGTATTTAAAATTAAAAGGTATTTCCATTGAAGGTGCGGAGGAGATCTCAGCAGCATCTCAGGCCGGACCGGAAGAAGTATCCGAAGAAAAAGAAGAAAAAGTTCCTCTGACAGCAGAGGAAGAAGCGTATCTGAAAGAATATCTGGAAGGTCTTGAAGAACAGGAGCAGGGAGAGAGAAGTGCGGAAGAACTTTTTGAACTGCTTTCAAAGGGAGATGCGCTGGCACAGGCAGAACTGTCACAGAAGTATCTGCGTGCAGCAGCCGAAATGGCGGTTGAAATGAACTGTGAGGAGATTTTTATCGCTGATCTGATTCAGGAGGCAAATATAAGCCTTCTGATGGCTCTGGGAGAGGAAGAACCGGAAGAGAAAGATGAGAAATGGCTGCTTGGACGTATCCGGTGTGGGATCCGCCATGCTATCGAGGAGCAGACACAGAGGAAATTTGAGGATGACTATCTGGTAGCAAAGGTGGAGAAGCTGGAAGCGGCAGTCCGGGAACTTACAGAGGATGAAGAGGATGAAAGTTCAAAGTTCAGTGTAGAGGAGCTGGCGATCATTCTTGATATGGATGAAGAAGAAATCAGGGATGTGCTGCGGCTTACAGGTGATGATAAATAATGCAGTGATGTAGCATTACGGGAAAGGAGAGGGTGATTATGAGTATTCCAACACCACACAACAGTGCAAAGAAAGGTGATATTGCAAAGAAGGTTCTGATGCCGGGAGATCCGCTGCGTGCGAAGTATATTGCGGAGACATATCTGGAGAATCCGGTATGTTTTAACACAGTGAGAAATATGTTTGGTTATACCGGAACTTATAAGGGTGAGCAGATATCTGTCATGGGCAGCGGTATGGGGATGCCGTCTATGGGTATTTACAGTTATGAGCTTTATAATTTTTATGATGTAGAGAAGATCATTCGTATTGGCTCTGCAGGTGCGCTGCAGGATGATGTAAGTGTAATGGATGTTGTGATCGCCATGAGTGCATGTACGGATTCAAATTATGCAAGCCAGTATCAGCTGCCGGGGACTTTTGCTCCTACAGCAAGTTATGAACTGGTTGCAAGGGCTGTAGAGGTTGCGAAGGAGCAGGGTACACCGGTTCGCGTGGGTTCTGTTGTATCTTCGGATGCGTTCTATGGAGATAATCCGGAGAGTTCGAAGGCATGGAGAAAGATGGGGGTTCTCTGTGTGGAGATGGAGTGCGCGGCGCTGTTTATGAATGCTGCGAGAGCCGGTAAGGAGGCACTGGGGATTCTTACGATTTCGGATCATGTTTTCAGGGATGAGGCAATTTCTGCGGAGGCCAGGCAGACTTCGTTTAACAGGATGATGGAGATTGCTTTAGGAATTTAAAAGATAATCCTGGTATAAAAAGGTTCTTTGGCTGGTATGTGGGAATGCTGGTCAGAGGGCTTTTTTTAATTCAGTAGGGACGCGTCAAAAAATATTTCATTTCATGTGCGGTTTCGGACACTAAGATATTCTAAGCCGTCAAAAATCTGCTAAAAGCATGAGCCATCAAGGACAAACTCGCTTCGCTCAGACAGTGTCCTTGATGGCTGATAACGCAGATTTTTGGCGGCTAAGAATATCTAAGTATCCTGCAAATGCACATGAAATGAAATATTTTTCGATGCTGTTTTTTCATATGGAATGAATGAAATTTTGGCTACGTTACTGAGAACGGAGTGAGCAGTAACAGTTAATGACGACTGTTCTCAAGAAGAGCGATTGAAAAATTTCCCATATTGTGTTAATATCAAAACAATATGGGAGGTTATTAACAGTTAAATATAAATTATAAAATCATATAAGCACATGTTGAGTTTTATAAGGTATTAGAGTAGAATATTATTGAAAGGAGTTGATACTTTGAGTAAATATTATTCTATACATGAATTTTCAAAAATTATAGGCGTATCTGCCCAGACATTACGAAATTGGGATGCCAATGGAAAACTTCATCCGCATCATACTACAGTAAGTGGCTATAGATATTATTCTGATGAGCAACTCAACCAGGTAATAAATGTAAAGCCTAAAAACCGCATTACAATTGGATATTGTCGCGTTTCAAGCCATAAACAGAAAGATGATCTGGAACGACAGATTGATAATGTTAAGACATATCTTCTGGCAAAAGGACAGCCATTTGAGGTAATAAGTGATATCGGTTCCGGAATTGATTATAAGAAAAAAGGACTTCAGGAATTGATCAGGCGAATATCTCAAAATCAGGTTGAAAAGGTTGTTGTTTTATATAAAGACCGGCTATTGCGATTTGGTTTTGAGCTGATAGAATATATCGCTTCACTTTATAATTGTGAGATTGAGATCATTGATAATACTGAAAAATCCGAACAGCAGGAACTTGTTGAGGATCTGGTTCAGATAATCACAGTATTCAGTTGTAAATTACAAGGAAAACGAGCGAATAAAGCTAAGAAACTTATCCGTGAACTGATACAGGAGGAAACAGATGGTAAAAGCCATAAAAGTAATGCTGATACCAAACAATGTACAGAAAACTAAGATGTTTCAGTACGCAGGTGCTTCAAGATTTGCTTATAACTGGGCTTTGGCCAGGGAAATAGAAAACTATGAAAAAGGCGGAAAATTCCTTTCAGATGCAGAACTCAGAAAAGAATTTACAAAGCTTAGACATTCTGATGAATATGCATGGTTACTGAGTATTTCAAATAATGTAACCAAACAGGCGATCAAAGATGCCTGTACTGCTTATAAGAATTTTTTCAAAGGTTTGCAGAAATTCCCAAGATTCAAGTCAAAAAAGAGAGCAATGCCGAAGTTCTATCAGGACAACGTTAAGATACGATTCAGTAATACCCACGTTAAATTTGAAGGCTTTTCCTCCAGCAGGAAGGCAAATAAGCAAAAAATGAATTGGGTAAGACTTGCAGAACATGGAAGGATTCCGACAGATGCTAAATATATGAATCCGCGAATATCCTTTGACGGATTGAACTGGTGGATCAGTGTATGTGTAGAATTTCCTGACTGCAGGGAAACACTTAATGATGACGGAGTCGGCATAGACCTGGGAATCAAAGATCTGGCGATCTGTTCTGATGGAACTAAGTATAAGAACATCAATAAGAGTCAGAAAGTAAAGAAACTAGAAAAACAGAAACGCAGATTACAGCGTAGTATCTCTCGTTCTTACGAGAAAAATAAAAAAGGAGAAAGTTACTGTAAAACAAATAATGTAATCAAAAAGGAAAAACTTTTATTAAAACGAAATCACAGATTAACAAATATCCGTAAAAACTATTTGAATCAGACCATATCGGAGATCATAAATCGAAAACCAAGATTTATATGTATTGAAGATCTGAATGTCAGCGGAATGATGAAAAACAGACATTTATCCAAAGCAGTCCAGGAACAGGGATTTTTTTGGTTTAGAAAACAGCTTGAATATAGGTGCAGCGATAAAGGGATCCAGCTTATTGTAGCTGATCGGTTTTATCCATCATCAAAGCTTTGCAGCTGTTGTGGAAACATCAAAAAAGATTTGAAGTTATCTGACAGAGTTTATAGATGTGCGTGTGGGAATATGATTGACAGAGATTTCCAGGCATCTATAAATCTCAAGACTTATGGAGAAAAATTTGCAAGCTGACACTGAAACGTTAATGCAAATATGTACGGATACGTTAGTCCGGAATTTACGCCTATGGAGAGTACAAGAACTTGTGAGTAGATTGATATTTATATCATCAAAAGCATACTCGTTGAAGTAGGAATGGAACATAGAAGTTTATAACTTTTTATAAGTTTTCAGTAACGGTATTTTGAATGCAGATCAGAAAATCAGCGGAGGATTATTTGGAGGCAATCCTGGTATTGTCAAAACAGGGTGGCGGAGTTCGTTCTATAGATATTGCAACGATGCTTGGAGTATCGAAACCGAGTGTAAGTCATGCTATGAAGCTGCTTCGTGAGGATGGTTATATTGCGATGGACCGTTATGGTACGGTGACACTTCTTGAGAAAGGAAATGATATTGCGGTTCATATCTATGAGCGGCATACAGTGCTGAGCAAGATGCTGGAACATCTCGGCGTAAGCCCGGAAGTTGCAAAAGAAGATGCGTGTAAGTTAGAGCATGACCTGAGCGATGAGAGTTTTACTAGGATAAAGGAGCATTTCCACAAGGTGATTGGGGAAGTTGAATAGCGGATAAAATAAACTCCCCCCCGTCGGATGAATTTCTGACGAAGTGGGGAGTTTATTTTTTAAGTTAGTCATCTACTAACACTGGATATCATTCAGTAAACTTTTCAGCACTGCTCAACATGCAAAATATCGCATTGTCCCGTCCACTTTAAATTTATTTTTCTCTACTCTCTCAACGATCTAATGCAAATTATTATTCCTGTTATTATCCATAACGAAAAAAATACTACCGGTATCAATGTGTCATTTGCTATTAAATTAATCAACCATCCCTCACTTCCATTGATTATACTTTGGTGGAAAAGGGTATACGTAAAAACAATCAAGAAACTTATATCTCCAAACCCCAGAAAACTAAGCCCCAAAATAAATTTTCTCATATTATTTATATCTCCCTCATTGTCTGGAATCTTTACTATATGTAGCATATTTATAGCCTCCTGATATGTTTCACCATGAGATCTAATGCCGTAAAGACCACCAGTGTGCCGACAAGTCTGACGCTATATCTTAATCCATATCCTTTAATGGCAATTTCGGCATAGAAGTGATTTTTGTATAGAAATCACCATTTTCTTTTACGTCTGTTACAGTTTCAATAGAAGAATCTGTATAACTGATAACATCTCCCTCGTACACCAACCTTTCAAAAGGAATATAAGCAGTGTCATCTGTATCATAAAACTCATCCTGTTCCTCTTTTTCTGGATTTCGTTCATAATACATTTCTTTATAACCTTCACTCTCATTATCCTCAGTTACTGAAATATCATAAATGTCCTGCTCCTTTAGCCAATCCCCCAGATTAACTGCAATATAGCAACCATCGTCTTTAATTTCACTTATTATCTTCTTGCAATTCAACTGATACCAATCTATAAAAATATCATTTCGACATATTTGATAAGTATTATTTTCTACATTTTTTGCGGCAACCGGAGTTACTGTAATACAACTTACCACAAGCACTATAGTTATTACTATTTTTTCCTTTTTTATCATGTTCTTACCCTCATTTCTTTTTTCATGTCCTTTTCACCTCTGTATTTTCTGTAGCAATGTTCCTTTAACATTAATTTAATAATTACCTGTTCTTAAAAGCACTGTAACGAACTAGTTCTTTATGAAGTATTTAACCTCCTTTCGTAGTTGCTTTGCTTGTGTAATTTTATATCACTACATTTATGTCGTGTATTCAGCGTACATTATTAAATAATATTTGTCAAGAATATCTTTGTATTGTTGTCGAGATTTACGATATTTTATTCCTTGTATTGATTGTGCCTTCCTGATATTGTACAATATACTAAAACTAAGAGTTAGGAGATATGATTATGCAACAACATTATGAACTTTCTGATACAGAATATAAGATCATGCAGCTTTTTTGGAAGAATTCAGATCCACTTCCTTTTAATGAAATCCTGAAATATTGTAACGATGAACTTCAGCTTAACTGGGCGGTAGGTACAGCTCAGACATATCTTAACCGCCTTATTTTAAAAGGAGTGTTGAAAACAAATAATAAGCGGTATCGTAAACTATATTCAGCGCAGCTCAGTGAAGAGGAACTTGCACAAAAATATGCTCGACAGTTTGTAGATGAATCTTTTGGTGGATCTCTTAAGAATTTTATCGCTTCCTTTACTCAGGAGACAAAATTATCTGAGGCTGATGTAAACGAACTTATAGATATCTTGCATTCCAATATGTCTGAGGAAAAATAAGGCGCGATTTCTTATGATGAGGAGGTATGTATTTGAAAATATTGATCTGTCTGCTGATATATATGAGTGTTTCCGGCAGTGCTTTTTTTCTTGGATATTTATTACTTGATTTTCTTACCCATGAAATGCTTCCTGCTTCGTTCAGATATTTTCTGCTGAAACTGGGAGGGTTGTTTTTTCTGGTTCCATTTCCGTTAGTTAAATCTCTGGTACAGTCATGGCTGTTTCATTGTGAGAACGGAATTTTAAAAACCGATGAATACTACTTCTTTGATATTGATCATTCTATAAAACTGATTGATGAGGGTTTTATATTCCCGCAGCTGCCGGATAGTCAGAAAGTACTGATCGGATTATGGACTGGTATTATGTTATTAATTATACTTTCGCAGGCTTATCGTTTTTACCTTTTCAGACGTAATCTCCGAAAATATCTACTTCCTCTTGATAACTGTGAGGATTTATTGAATTCCATAAAGGCTGATATGAATATAACCAAAAAGGTATCTGTGTATTATTGTGGTGCGGAGATTTCGCCATTTACCTGTGGCGTGAAATCACCCGTAATTATCCTCACATCACTTGTTGCGGATGATTCAAAAGAACTGATTCTACGGCATGAGCTACAGCACATAAAATCTCATGATTTAATTTACCGGATGGCAGCTTTGTTTATTGTCCTGATACATTGTTTTAATCCATTATCTTATTTATTTTTAAAAGAATTAAAGGAGGTTCAGGAAATGAATTGCGATGAAAAACTGACAGTTACATTTTCAAATAATGAGCGCATGAAATATGGAAAAGCTATAATCGCCGTTTCTGCCAGAGCCAGGGCATTTTCTGCTCCTGCACTTTATTTTTCCGGAAACAGTAAAAGCTTTCTGATAAAACGGATCAGAAAAATATCTGTACCTGGTCGGATCAGGAAGTTACAAATGGCTTTGGCTACGATAGTTCTGTGCCTTTTTGCGACAGTTCCTGTATTTGCGTATTCTCCTGAGATTATTGATTTGAGAAATTTTTCTTCGGATATTCAGAATGGGATAGGAGAAGTGACATGGATGGAATTTGAATTTGATTCTTCATCGGATACAGGCTCTGCTATAACCATACCGGAGGATGAGAATCTCTTTTCTAACGGGAATCAGTATTTTTTGTCAGATGATGGAACGATAATCCTATTGCCAGACGAAAATGTCCGACCTTTCTCAAAATGCAAACACACATTCAAATCTGGCGTTTTAAAAACACATAGTAACAGTGGAAAGAGCTGTACCGTAAAGCAGTACAGAGCAGAAATCTGTACAAAATGTAAATTTACACAAAATAAAACATTGATAAGTTCGTTATATTCAGCGGTATGTCCTCACAAAAAGTGAGACTGTATTCAGAAATGTAATTTTATTTAAGTAGTAGAACGGGGCTGTCGTAATTTTAGCGGCAGCTCCATTTTTGTGTTAGAGTAAGATTTTGTTTACCATTGAGGAGTTTTTTACTGATCTGAAAAACGGAACGTTGGAAAATAATAAAGGGTATCTGTTTTCGACAGTTAACTATAGCAATCCTCTAAAATAATGCATCTTAATCTAGCCCATCAGAGTGTGAAATCCTGCGTCAGATATCTTTGCCGTGCGTCAGCACGCCTGCAGATATCTTCCTTGTCTTTCGCACGCTGCTGAACTGTCTTAAATGCATTATTTACGAGGATTGCTATAAATAAAAATGATAATATTTACAATATCTACAAAAATGTAGATAAAATATTGACAGACAAATAAAAAAATGATAATCTAAATGCATGACATATATGTAGAATGAAAATGATAAAACAATTAAGATGTGTATATTGAAAATTTTATCAGAAATTAATTTGGGGATTGTAATGAAAGTATATTTTCCGGAAAATGGATGTGCGAATATGAAAAACAATAAAATATATTTTATGGAATAGTGGCTTAGAGCGTGTCTGAAAAATCATTCCCGCAATCTGCACGCCCCACTTTGCGGGATATTTCACCCGAATTCAGTTGCCGTAGCCCGCTACGGCGCCCTCATCCGGGCAAAATATACCACAAATTGTGACGCACATCTTGCAGAAAGCCTTTTTCAGACACGCTCTAGCAGAGGGAGAAATCTATGAATAACACGAAAAAAAATATATACATTGTCTTACTTATAATAAGTATAATTAGTAACATGATATTGTTATATAAAAAATATCCATTAAAAATTATTACAAAGAATCATATTTAGTTTTGCAAGACGGAAAACAAATTAATATCTATTCTATTGATGATAGCAAAAAGCAGAGATTGAAAAAGATTGATAATATTCAAGCTATGGTCGGTATTGTAACTAAATTAGAAGGGAAGAACAATAATTTTGCTGTGATATTTAATGAGCAGAGAAAATGTGATTACTCTGTTAATTTAAATCAGAATAATAAAGTAAGTATAAATGATAAATTAATTGTTTTTTATTCTGAAGAAAGTTCCAAATTGATAAGTCCGAAATCATTTATTGTACAGTATGGATATGTAATATTAGCGAAAGGGGAATAATTGAAATCATGACTAAAAAATGGTTTTTATTAAAAGTATTATATATTTTTATAGTGTTTTGGAGAAGTGTTACATGCAATGAAAAAACAGTATTAGCCAATGAGTATACAATTGTAGATGAAAATGCAGGTTATAACTTTCTCGGATTTTGTTATACTGTATCTGGAGAGGAATTATTTGGATAAGTTTTGTGATTGTGTGGTTGGTAAGATGAGAGGGACATATGAAAAATATTATAAGAATAATATCTCTGATATTTGTAGTTACAGCGATTGGTGGATGCGGTAAGTCTCAACAGTACCAGAAATCAACAGATTTTCCGAAAGGCATGAAAACGGAACTGACAGAACAGATAAAGGTAAATGCAGAGTTTCAATATCCTGAAAACTGTAAAAATGGAAAATGTGCGGAGACACAGATTAGTGGACAGACACTCTGGGATAAGCAGGAAGAAATTGCACAATTGTTGGTTCAGGATGGTAACATTACAAATGAATACATAGATGATTATGGGACAGTACAGTATAAAATTTATGAAATAGCTGAAAACAACGCAACTTTAGTGATTTCTGATGATAATTTGAATTATGCGACTGATCAGGCTTCTTATATAAATAATGTACTGTTTTCTGACAGTCGTTTTGATGATTATAATGGAAATAAATATCAGGATAAAACGGATCTTCCTTTTATGCCTCAAAAAGAAGCATGGAAGAATGTAAGTGAAGTGTTGGATAAACTGGGAGTTGATGTATCAGATGATGTTATATGCTATGTTATGGAACATAGTATTATGTGCGAAGAAGAAAAAAAAGCGATTGCCAGAGCTGAGGAGGAAGACACAAAAATTCCGACTGCAAAAACACAGTGGACAGAAGATGATGACTGTTATTATTTTATGACTTATACTACATGGCAGGACTATCCGGTATTACCACCTGTAATGGGAGAGGGGTTTGATGAGAACAACGTATCTGTTATATACGATAAGAACGGTATTCAGTCTTTAAGTATAAATGGTTACTATCCTCTTGAATTAAAAAATGAAGTTGAGGTGGTAAGTCCGGAGATGGTATTGAAAGCATTGGAAAAATATTTTGGCAATATTATTTCCAATGATATTTATGAAGTACAGAGGATATCTCTTTGTCAGAAAGTTGTGCAGGTAAATCCAGATAAACACTCAGCAGAAATTGAACCTGTATGGGAATGTAGAGTATTGGTGAAAAACAGTGATTTACCGGATAGCAGTTATTTACAAAAGATTTATTTTCATGCGGAAACATTGAAAGTAATGTGATAAATTTGAGACGAGATATGAAGAATATAATAAAAACAGATTTCAAAAGAGCATTAAAGGGAGCTAAATTTCCTTTGGCAATTATCCTGATGTTTTTTGTATGGGAATTCAATAGCAAAAGATTTGCTGACAGTCAGGATGTTTTGTACCTTTTTGTGCATGTATGGGGACGTTCAATAACTCCGCTTCTGGCAATGATTGTTACATCAACAGTTTATGTAACTTCTTATTGTGAAGATACGGAAAATCATTTTTTGAGATGCAGTATTCAGAGAGTAGGAATCAGAAAGTATGTTATATCTAAAATTATTGTTGTATTCTGTACATCTTTTCTGGTGGTGATTCTGGGAAGTATTATTTTTGTTATATGGCAGTGTCATGAATTGCCATTGGTTTCTTCTGACAGTATTACAGTAGAAAACTTTAAATCAGAGAGTTGCTTTGGATGGCTTTTACCTGAAAATACAGAATTATATATGGGGGTGCAGATATTTTTAGATGGATTATATTGCGCATCTATGAGTGTGCTTAGTCTTGCGCTGTCAACATTTGTAAGAGATTCTTATGCAGTGTATGCGTTTCCGTTTCTGTTAAATTATTTCTTTATTTTTTTATTCTCAAGGATAGCAGCCAAATATCCCATGTTGTATATGGAGGAAATATATAATTCTGCAACAAAAACATACACGGATGATCCTGTTCTGCTCATAGCATATGCGCTTTTTGTGACAGTGGTATTTTGTGGGATAAGCGGAATGATTATGTTAAAAAAGATAGAGGGTGAATATCGATGAAAGTCTTGAGTCAGGCCAGGCGGATTTGTGGTTATCAATTGAGAATTCTGCGGGGAAATTATAAACTTTATCTGATTCCGGTCTGCCTTTTTGTTTATATGTTAAATGAATTGATTCCAATAAGAGATTTTTTGTTTTCTGTAAATGAAAAAGCTTCACCATTTTTGCTTCCATTTATATTCAATGATGTTATGCTGACTGCATCTATATTTGTAGCTGCTATGCTGTTTTTTATAGATGCACCATTTTATGATAAATATCAGCTCTTTGTGATTATGAGAGGTGGAACCTCCGAATGGGTGCTTGGGCATATTATGTATATTTTTTCAGTCAGTATACTGTATATGTTGTGTCTGACAGGAATAAGTATTTTGATTATTTTTCCCAACGTTTGTCTGAGCGGGGAATGGGGGCGGATTTGGACAACACTTGCTCTTACTGATGCAGGAGAGCAATTTGGTCTTAGTTTTGGAGTGTCCGGATATCTTATCTTTGAATACAGACCTTTAGAAGCTATGTTCCTTGTAGGCGGGTTGGGATTTTTCATCTGTTCTTTTTATGGATTATGTTTGTGGTGTCTGAATCTGTGCGTTGGTAAGATTATCAGTTTTGTAACAGTGTCTGCATCAATTATTCTTGTAACAAGAATAAAATATCTTCCTGAATGGATAATGTACTTAACGCCAAGTGCATGGATGGATTTAAATAACCTATCGAAATATGCAAGGTATGAAATAGACGTGGTCAGAGCATTTATAATTCTGGTTCTTGGTTGCCTCTGCCTGTCAGGAATTGCGTATTATGTGACAGTGCACTCAGATATTTCAGGATGAAAGGATATAGTTGTGGATAATATGGCAATAATCGTACGAAATGTAACAAAAAAATTTGGAAATGTAACTGTGTTAGATAATGTATCTTTGCAGGTAAAAAAGGGAACGATATGTGGAATTATTGGAAGAAATGGATCAGGCAAAACCGTTTTATTCAAATGTATCTGTGGACTGCTTCAGATTAATGAAGGATCGATCCTGGTGGATAAAAAAGAGATTGGAGCAATCATTGAAGAACCAGGATTTCTCAAGCAGTATTCAGGAAAGCAGAATCTTAGATTACTTGCATCAATGTCGGGAAAAGAAAATATAGACATTGAAAAAGTATTGAAAGTTGTAGGATTAGAATGCGCTGGTAGAAAAAAAGTTGGAAAGTATTCTATGGGGATGAGACAGAGACTTGGAATTGCACAGGCAATTATGGAAAATCAGAGTATTTTGATTTTGGATGAGCCCATGAATGGTTTAGATAATAAAGGGGTAGATGAAATACGTAAGTTGATTTTGGATTTGAAAAAAGAGGGAAGGTCGATCATTCTGGCAAGTCATAACAGAGAAGATATTCAAATCTTGTGTGATCAAGTGTACGAAATGGATAATGGAAAGATTATAGGGTGATATTGTAGCAATTCCATAAAATAATGCAATCAAGACAGTTCAGAAGAGCGTGAAGTCCTGATTGCATTATTTTATGGAATTGCTATAGAAAATACATATGCTAAGGGGTATTATTCTGCCTGTTTCTGTGGCAGCTGTGCGAGGATGATCGCGGCAAACATGATCACGCATCCGAGGATTTCTTTTGCACTTAACTGTTGTCCAAGGAGAACCCATCCGGCAAGGACGGAGATGCAGGATTCCAGGCTAAGGATCAGGGATGCCACAGTGGGATTCATGTTCTTCTGTCCGATGATCTGCAGAGTGTAGGCTACACCGCAGGACATAATACCTGCATAGAGGATTGGCATCCATGCCCGGCAGATTGCAGAAAATTCCGGATGCTCAAACAGCAGTGCGGGAATACCGGACAGGATTCCACAGGTCAGAAACTGGATGCAGGAAAGTTTTACTCCGTCAGCTTTCGGAGAAAAATGGTCAATGACCAGAATGTGTATGGAGAATAAGAATGCACATACCAGTACAAGCAGGTCACCTTTTCCGATGGAGAATCCGTCTGTAATGCACAGAAGGTAAAGACCGATCAGTGCCATTGCAACAGCGGCCCAGATAAATTTGCTGCATTTTTTGCCAAGAAACAGACCGATGATCGGTACAATTACGATATAACAGGCGGTAATAAATCCGGCTTTTCCGACAGTGGTATATTTGATGCCGAACTGCTGGAAGTTGCTTGCCAAACAAAGGCAGATTCCACAGGAAATACCGCCGATGATCAGGTCTTTTCGTTTCCGGATGTTGGATACAGTGTCGTCGGATGAGCCAACGACACTGTTAGCTTCTGTAACAGCAGTATCGGCGGAGTTTTTGCGTCCGGAAATGAGGATAAGCGGAATCAGTACAACTGACCCGAGCAGGGAACGGACTGCACTAAATGTAAATCCACCGACATACTCCATTCCTACGCTCTGAGCCACAAAGGCGATGCCCCAGATAATTGCTGCCAGGAGCAGAACCAGGGAATTCTTTAAAGGTATCTGTTGTTTTTGCATTTGTAAAAAATCCTTCCTTATAAATAGTGATGTGTAAATGAAATGTATAAAATGTGGATAATGCAAAATATTTATTCATACAGTGTGGACAGAAGCAGTAGAGTGTGTCTGAAAAATGCTTTCTGCAAGATGTGCGTCACAATTTGTGGGATATTTTGCCCGGATGAGGGCGCCGTAGCGGGCTACGGCAACTGAATTCGGGTGAAATATCCTGCAAAGTGAGGCGTGCAGATTGCGGGAATGATTTTTCAGACACGCTCTAGAAACTGCAAATATCCTGCTGATTTATAAAATGAATAAACACTTTCATAATTATACAACACAGACCAGGAAAGTGAAAGAAAATTATGGTAACAAAAAAGAAGCCCCTGCAGGAGGCTTCTTTTTCGCAAATGTGTAAATTTGCGTCTTTAATTTTGCTTCTGATTTTCCGGATCAGATAAAGATATATTTCAAAATAAACAATACAGCCAGTACATACATCAGTACGCTGATTTTCTTTTCCTTAGCTTTACCTGTAACAACGTTGATGATCACATAGGAGATAACACCCATGGAGATACCTTCAGAAATGCTGTACAGGAATGGCATTGCGATGATCGCGATAAATGCCGGGATTGCTTCGGTCATATCGTTGAAGTCAATCTTGGTTACTGATGTGAGCATCAGGAATCCAACGATGATCAGAGCCGGTGCTGTGGCAAAGGACGGGATTGCCAGGAAAATCGGGGATAACAGCAGCGATAACCCGAAGAGGATGGCTGCTACCAGGGAAGTAAGTCCTGTACGTCCGCCTTCAGCAACACCGGAAGCACTCTCTACGAAAGTAGTAACTGTGGAAGTACCACACATAGCACCTACTGTAGTTCCTACTGCGTCAGAAAGAAGAGCGCCTTTGATGTTCGGAAGTTTGCCTTCTTTGTCAAGCATATCAGCTTTGGAAGCAACACCGATCAGGGTTCCCAGAGTATCAAACATATCTACAAACAGGAATGCAAACATAATGACTACGAAATCAAGTGTGAAGACAATGGAGAAGTCCATTTTCATAAATGTAGGAGCCATGCTTGGAATGGAGATTCCGTTTGAGAAATCGGGCAGGAGGCTGAACCAGCCGGCTGCAGGATCAGGCTTGTAAAGTCCTGTCAACTGACAGATAATGCCAAGTCCCCATGTGATCAGGATACCCCAGAGAATGTTTCCTTTTACATTCTTAACAAGAAGGATGGCAGTGATGAGAAGTCCGATCAGCGCCAGAAGAACTGTAATTCCTTCTGTATTGAAGGTTCCGCCGGAAACGGAGGATTTAAAGGAAAATACACTTACCAGAGTGGAGTCGTTGTTAACTACGATCTTAGCATTCTGCAGTCCGATGAAAGCAATAAACAGTCCGATACCAACAGATACTGCATGTTTCAGGTTCATTGGGATCGCATTGAAAATTGCCTCACGCACATTGGTCAGAGATAACAGGATAAAAATAATACCCTCTACAAATACAGCTGCCAGTGCCTGCTGCCAGCTGTAACCCATGCCAAGAACAACAGTGTAGGCAAAGTAGGCATTCAGGCCCATGCCAGGTGCAAGAACGAATGGATAATTAGAAAGCGCAGCCATCAGACAGGTTGCAATAAAGGATGCCAGTGCGGTCGCTGTAAAAACAGCACCTCTGTCCATGCCGGATGCTTCCAGAATGTTTGGGTTTACAGCCAGAATGTATGCCATTGTCATGAATGTGGTAATACCTGCCATAACTTCGGTCTTTACATCTGTGTGGTTTTCTTTGAGATGGAATAATTTGTCAAGATTCATAATCTTTCCCCCTTTTGCTTTTAAAAATTGCCGGCTGTTTTGTGGTGTCTCAGATAATCATCCCGAAAAAACAGGGTGAAACTCCTGGAATCAATCGTCTCGGCACATCATCATGTCAGCGATATGCCGGAAAAACACCATCAGAATCTGTATTTCCTGCAGTTACAGAATCTTCCTGCCAGCTACATACTTAGCGGTTATGTTGCGGTCATCTGAAAGGTAGATCAGTCTCTCCAGTCTGTTTTTCGGAGAGAGTTTTAATGGAGTTGGAATAGTGCTGTCATTAAGTACAACTGCATCAAATTCATACCCCTCTTTAAAATTTCCTACCTTTCCGAAGAAGGAACCGCCTCCTTCTGTTCCCATATAAAAGGCTTCTTCAACAGTGAGCGGCTTCATGGAAGAATCAACCAGCCGCCAGTACAGCTTGGAAACCTGAATAGCATCAGCCATGGCACGCAGAATAGAAACGGAAGTTCCACCTGCAATGTCAGATCCCAGTCCGATGTGTAAGCCTTCGTCCAGATAACGTCTTGCAGGAGAGATACCTGAGGCGAGATTTGTGTTAGACTGCGGACAATGGGCAATATAAACGCCCTGCTTCTTCATAAGGGCAATTTCTTCATCCGAAGAATGAACACAATGAGCCATGATCGTCGGACAGTCACCGCCGAAAAGATCAAACTGGCTATATGCTTCTCCATAAAAATGTGTATTCGGGCAAAGCTCCTTCACCCAGGCAATTTCACCGAAATTCTCAGAAAGGTGAGACTGCATCGGCAGGTGATACCTCTTCTGAATCTCCGAAAGCTTCTCCATCAGCTCGTCGGAACAGGATGGAGTAAATCTCGGGGTAAGGATCGGTTTTACATTTTCAAACTTATCAAGCGTATCCTCAATCCACTGAACTGTAGCATCAGCAGAAGCCTGAGCACTCTCTTCCTGCAACTGCGGAGAACCATTACGGTCCATATTTACCTTGCCGACCATAGCCTTTATTCCGGTTTTATCCAGTTGTTCCATCAGGATTTCAGTAGCAGGGACATGCAGAGTTCCGAAAATACATGCTCTTGTATTCGGGCTCTTCTTCATATCCTCAGCGAAAACAGAATAAGCCTCTTTTGCAAACTCTGTATCTTCATAACGCGCTTCTTGCGGAAAAGTATAAGTATTCAGCCAGTCCAGCAACTCAAGATCCATACCCGAGGCACGAAACGTATACTGCGGAGCATGAAGATGCAGATCAGTCAGTCCCGGAATGATCAGCTCATCACCAAAATCTGTACATGAGATTCCTGCAAATTTCTCAGGAAGCTCATCAAACACCCCGGCACATCGCCCATCTTCACATACTAAATATCCATTTTCAGTGATGGAAAGTTCCGTCAGAGAATTACTGTAGCAAATCGTTCCCTTTAAAACAAAAGTCCGCTCGTTCATAACCATACCTCCTTTTTGTGGTTAAGGAAAGGCAAAAAAAATCTACCGATGCTGCCTTTACCTCATTCTTTCTCCCTGGGGAGAGAACTTATAGACAACTATTACGGTAGTTGGTAGAAACGTCCAACCGATTATGGACATATATAAGTTTACTTATATTGTTTATAAAATGATTATAAAATATTTACAGTTAACTGTCAATTCCTTTCTGCGATTTAATTTATTATTCTTTTTTACATTACTCTTTGATAATTCATAGTCTGCAAAGCATTTTGCTGGCAGAATTTATATAAAGTATATGATATCCCATGTGAACTTATACAATCTCTTTCATATTTAAAGTTTTTCTTGTTCATGTAGGCTTTTAACATGCGAATTGATGCGATATTTTCCACCTTCCAATTACCAGCTTAGAAAAATATTTTATCTGCTATGCATTTGCAGGCATCTTAGAGATTCTTAGTCCTCTTAAATCTGCGTTATGAGAAGAAAAGTCCATTGCCTGAGCGCCAGCGAGCAATCATAGACTTTTCTTCTCATGCTTTTAGCAGATTTCAGATGACTTAGAATCTCTTAGATGCCGAAACCGCATAGCAGATAAAATATTTTTCTAAGCGTCCGTTTTTGGGGAAAATATGATATAATACTCTCCAATATCAAAAAGAAAGGAAAAACAAACATGCAGCTAGACAAAGAAAACATAAAAAAAATTCGATGGCTCATCGCATTCGCAATTCTCTTATATCTGGGTGTCCAGAACCTGCACATAGTCATCAGCACTGCCAGAGTCCTGCTTGGCTTTCTCTTTCCGTTCATCATTGGCTTTGGAATCGCTTTTATCCTCAACATTCCAATGAAATTCATAGAACATCATCTGTTCGGAAAAGCCTTGAAACAAGAGAAAAAAACAGCACAAAAACTGGCAAGGCCGGTCAGCCTGGTGCTTTCTATCTGCTTTGTGATCTGTATAATCGTCATCGTTATGCTGGTAGTAGTACCGGAACTGGGGGCAACATTCGTAAACATAGCGAAAAAGATAGAAGAAAATATTCCGGTTTTCCAGAAATGGATCGACAATGTATTCGGAAACAATCCGGAAGTTGTGAAATGGGCGCAGTCTCTTGACATTGAGCCGGGAAAAATAATCGATTCTGTACTCGGCGTACTGAAGAACGGAGTCAATAACATTGTTTCCTCCACAGTGTCCATCACCATGGGACTTCTGACTACTGCAATGAATGTATCCATTGGCTTTGTATTCGCCTGCTACGTCCTTTTGCAGAAAGAAAAGCTCCTGCAGCAGATAAAAAAAGCAATGTACGCAATGTTCCCGGAAAAACCGGTCAGATATCTGGCACATGTATGGAATCTGGCAAACAGGATTTTTTCCAGCTTTATTACCGGACAGTGTATCGAAGCTGTGATTCTTGGAAGTATGTTCTTTGTATCCATGACAATCCTGCATTTTCCATATGCAATGCTGGTGGGTGTCCTGATTTCATTTACAGCATTGATCCCGCTGTTTGGCGGAATTATCGGATGTTGGGTAGCATTTTTTCTGATCCTTATGATAAGTCCTGTAAAAGCAGTTCTGTTTCTGGGACTTTTCCTTATCCTGCAGCAGATAGAAGGAAACCTGATCTATCCTCATGTGGTAGGTGGTTCTGTCGGGCTTCCATCCATCTGGGTACTGGTAGCTGTAACACTTGGCGGCAGTCTGATGGGAATTGCGGGAATGCTGATCTTCATTCCGACAGTATCTGTCATCTATACGCTTTTCAGAGAGTGGGTATATGCCCGTCTTGAGAAAAAACAGCTTGTTTTATGACGAAATGATTCGTGATGTGTAGAAAGATGTATTATTGTCCGGATAAACTTGGTAACAAATTTGTAAAAGGACTGTAAATCAGTGTAAGGTCTCTGTAATTGTAATTAATTCGATATTTCTGTATTATAGTGATATCTGGTTAAAAATGGAAGGAGATCTTAAGATGGACATCTTAAAAGGTAAACGTTATGATATTATGAATGTGCTTTGGGAAGAGGGAAGACCATTGTCTGCTTTTGAGATCAATGACATTGCACCGGAACTGAAAATGCCGACAGTAAGAAGATGCCTGGAGCTTCTTTTGAAAGAGAACCTGATCCAGGTTGCGGGAACTTCAATGAACGGCAAGGTGTATGCAAGAAATTATACCCCTCTTCTTTCGAGAGAGGATTATTTAAAGGGAAATGCCAAAAGCAGAAAGATTAATCCGGTGGAAATGATGAATGCGCTTCTGGAATCTGATGGGATTACAGTGGAAGAGCTGGAAAAACTTCAGGAGCTTATCGATAAGAAACGTGCGGAACTGGAAAGCAGATAATCATAAACATAGCAGATAAAAACGGACATGGCCATCTGGCTGTGTCTTTTTTGTGCCATTTTTTACAGAATTGCAATACTGTATCAGGTAATAAAAACAGCCAGATGAATAAAGTGTCCATCTGGCTGAATCTGTTATCAATTAATTATTTCTTGTTCTGCTCAACTTCTTTTAACATCATAGCGCGAACTTTCAGTGGAAGTCCGAACAGTGTGATGAATCCATCTGCATCGTGGTGGTCATAGAGGTCACCTGTTGTGAAAGATGCAAGAGATTCATTGTACAGGCTGTATGGAGAAGTTGTACCGGCTTTGATGATATTGCCTTTGTACAGTTTGAATTTCACTTCACCTGTTACATATTTCTGTGTGGATTCAACGAATGCCTGGATTGCCTCGCGAAGTGGTGTATACCATTTTCCTTCGTAAACAACCTGAGCGAACTGGCTGCCAAGTTTCTTCTTGGTTTCCATTGTCTCGCGGTCAAGTGTAAGTTCTTCGAGCTGTTCATGAGCTGCCATCAGGATAGTTCCGCCAGGAGTCTCATATACGCCACGTGATTTCATACCAACAACACGGTTCTCGACGATATCAACGATACCGATACCGTTCTCGCCGCCTAATTTGTTAAGCTCAGTGATAATCTCGGAAACTTTCATTTCTTTGCCGTTTAATGTTTTCGGAACACCCTGCTCAAATGTCATGGTAACTTCTGTTTCTTTATCAGGGGCTTTCTCAGGTGTAACACCTAAAACAAGCATATTGTCATAATTTGGAGCCTGGGAAGGATCTTCCAGTTCCAGACCTTCATGGCTGATATGCCATAAGTTTCTGTCACGGCTGTAGCTGTGGCTTGCATCGAATGGAAGGTCGATTCCATGAGCTTTACAGAATGCAATTTCATCTTCACGTGACTGCATGGTCCATTTGTCTGTCATACGCCATGGAGCGATGATCTTGATGTCAGGAGCAAGAGCCTTGATGCCAAGTTCGAAACGGATCTGGTCATTACCTTTACCTGTAGCACCGTGGCAGATAGCAACTGCGCCTTCTTTACGTGCGATCTCAACTAATTTTTTAGCGATTGCCGGACGGGCCATGGATGTACCAAGGAGATATTTGTGTTCGTATACAGCGCCTGCCTGTACACATGGAACGATGAAGTCATCACAGAATTCATCTACGATATCTTCGATATATAATTTGGAAGCACCGGAAAGCTTTGCTCTTTCATCCAGTCCGTCCAGTTCGTTTCCCTGACCGCAGTTTACGCAGCAGCAGACAACATCGTAATCAAATGTTTCTTTTAACCATGGGATTAAGGCTGTGGTATCAAGACCGCCTGAGTATGCTAAAACGACTTTTTCTTTCATGATTGTATTCCTCCTGAAATTGGATTTTATTATTTTCCTGATTTGTAAAAATTTCCTGAGATATCCGTTTGCCGAAAGTAAATGAATAGGTCGGGAGTTCAGCGCATTATTTTTGAATAAATGCGGTAATTTCTGATTGAAATTTTTGAATAAATATTCAATGCGGAACAAGATGATTTCGTGTGATTCCGCTTAACAAATGATAATATACACCTTTTTTTATAAATATGCAATAGAAAAATGTAAAAAAGTTTTATCTGTTTTTGCATAAATATGCAACATAATATAGGAAAAAACAAGGGAAAATCTGTGAAGCAAAATAAAATCCATGTAAAAACATTGAAAAATGACTATTGCATATTATGCAGGTAAGATGTATAATTAGTCCATCACTCTGATAGAGTAAAGTTTTACTATGAAATGAAGATCGCCGGATGAGGCGAAGATGGAGGAAATTATTATGATTAAAGCAGGAATTATCGGTGCCACAGGATATGCAGGTAACGAGATCGTGAGACTGCTTCTGGGACATAAAGATGTGGAAGTTGCGTGGTATGGTTCAAGAAGTTACATTGACCAGAAATATGCAGATGTTTATCAGAACTTTTTTAAACTGGTAGATGCGAAATGTATGGATGATAATATGGAAGCATTGGCTGATGAAGTGGATGTGATTTTTACAGCTACTCCTCAGGGACTCTGTGCTTCTTTAATTAATGAAGGAATTCTTTCTAAGGCGAAAGTTATTGACCTGAGTGCGGATTTCCGTATTAAAGATGTGAAGAAATATGAGAAATGGTACGGAATTGAGCATAAGGCTCCGCAGTTTATTGATGAGGCGGTTTATGGTTTATGTGAAATTAATCGTGAGGAGATTAAGAAGGCAAGGCTGATTGCGAATCCGGGATGTTATCCCACATGTTCCACCCTTTCTATTTATCCGCTGATCAAAGAAGGGCTGATCGATCCGTCTACGATTATCATTGATGCGAAGTCCGGTACTTCAGGAGCAGGACGTGGAGCCAAGGTTGCCAATCTGTTCTGTGAAGTAAACGAGAATATTAAGGCTTATGGTGTTGCAACTCACAGACATACACCTGAGATTGAGGATCAGCTTGGTTATGCGTGCGGTAAGGAAGTGCTGATTAATTTTACACCTCATCTGATCCCTATGAATCGCGGTATTCTGGTGACTGCTTATGCTTCTTTGACTAAGGATGTTTCTTATGAAGAGGTGAAGGCAGTTTATGATAAGTATTATGAGAATGAGACTTTCGTTCGTGTGCTGGATAAGGATGTTTGTCCGCAGACTAAGTGTGTGGAAGGAAGTAATTATGTGGATGTGAACTTTAAGATCGATCCGAGGACTCATAGAGTTATTATGATGGGGGCTATGGATAATCTGGTGAAAGGTGCAGCAGGACAGGCTGTGCAGAATATGAACCTGATGTTTGGATTTAAGGAGGCTGAGGGACTGCTGCAGGTGCCGATGTGTCCGTGATAGATTAATGGAAAGGGACGCTCCGGAAATTATTTGGTTTTGAACGCGGTTTCGGGGCTTACTAACTCTAAGTGTTCGTGAATTTGCTAAAGGCATGAGGCGGCTTGTCAAACTCGCTCCGTTGCAAACTTCGCTCAGACAGTGATGCAGCCGCCTCATAACGCAAATTCCCGAGCACTAAGAGTTACTACAGCCCCTGCAAATGCGTTCAAAACCAAATAATTTCCGGAGCTGACTTTTCAGGACGGAAGAGATGTGGATGTCTGACGGACGTGACTGCGCAGGGGATCTGCGGCAGTCGCTGAGAGTGGAGGATGTGGACGGGAAACAAGATAGTTTGTCTTATTATATAGAAAGGATTGAGGTTTTATGAAGATTATAGAGGGCGGCGTTACGGCGGCTAAGGGATTTAAGGCAGCGGCTGTTGCGGCTGAGATTAAGTATAAGGGCAGAACGGATATGGCTATGGTTTACAGTGAGGTGCCATGTGTGGCTGCGGGGACTTTTACTACCAATGTGGTGAAGGCTGCGCCTGTTAAATGGGATCAGGATATTGTTTATAATCATCCGTCTGCACAGGTGGTGATCTGTAACAGTGGTATTGCCAATGCATGTACTGGTGCAGAAGGTTATGGTTATTGTAAGGAGACTGCGGATGCGGCTGCTGAGGTTCTTGGGGTGACTGCTGACAGTGTGCTGGTTGCTTCTACAGGGGTTATTGGTAAGCAGATTCCTATTGAACGTATTAAGAATGGTGTGAAGATGCTGGCGCCGAAACTGGATGGTTCTCTGGAGGCTGGTACTGAGGCTGCGAAGGCGATCATGACTACTGATACCAAAAAGAAAGAGGTTGCTGTTCAGATCGAGATTGGCGGTAAGACGGTTACTGTTGGTGGTATGTGTAAGGGTTCCGGTATGATCCATCCCAATATGTGTACCATGCTTGGGTTTGTTACTACTGATGCGAAGATTTCCAAGAAGATGCTGCAGGAAGCGTTAAGTGAGGATGTTAAGGATACTTACAATATGGTTTCTGTTGATGGAGATACTTCTACCAATGATACAGTTCTTCTTCTGGCCAATGGTCTGGCTGAGAATCCGGAGATCACAGAGAAGGGTGAGGATTACGAAACCTTCAAGGCTGCGCTGAATTATATCAATACTACTCTGGCGAAGAAGATCGCAGGTGACGGTGAGGGTGCGACTGCACTGTTTGAGGTGAAGATCATTGGTGCAGAGTCTAAGGAGCAGGCAGTTACATTGAGCAAGTCTGTTGTTACTTCTTCTCTGACAAAGGCTGCTATCTACGGACATGATGCAAACTGGGGAAGAATCCTGTGTGCTATGGGATATTCCGGTGCGAAGTTTGATCCTGAGAAGGTGGATCTGTTCTTTGAGAGTAAGGCTGGTAAGATCCAGATTATTGAGAATGGTGTGGCTGTGGATTACAGTGAAGAAGAGGCAACGAAGATTCTTTCTGAGGAAGCTGTCACAGCAATCGCTGATGTGAAGATGGGTGATGCCACAGCAACTGCATGGGGCTGTGACCTGACTTATGATTATATAAAAATCAATGCAGATTACCGTTCATAACAAAATTCTGTGAATAAGGGTGATTTTAACCGAATCAGGTAAGTCTCCTGCTTTAATTGCGAAAAGCAATGAGCAGGAATGGAGAACAGACATTGACTGGAAAAAGGAGAGAATAATGGTTAATCAGAAATATTTAGATAAAGCGGAGGTGCTGATCGAGGCGCTTCCTTATATTCAGAGATTTAATCGTAAAATCGTAGTTGTAAAGTACGGCGGAAGTGCCATGCTGGATGATGAACTGAAGAAGAATGTGATCAAGGACGTTGTTCTTCTGAAACTGGTTGGTTTCAAACCGATCATCGTTCATGGCGGTGGTAAGGAAATCAGCCGCTGGGTTGGCAAGGTAGGTATGGAGCCGAAATTTATTAATGGTCTTCGTGTAACAGATAAAGATACTATGGAGATCGCAGAGATGGTTCTTGCGAAGGTGAATAAGGAACTGGTTGCCATGGTGGAATCTCTTGGTGTAAATGCGGTTGGTATCAGTGGTAAAGACGGTGGTCTGCTGAAATGCCGTAAGAAACAGACAGAGGGCGGAGACATCGGATTTGTTGGTGAAGTTACAAAGGTTGAGCCGAAGATTCTGGAGGATCTTCTGGAGAAAGATTTCCTGCCGATCATTTTCCCGGTAGGTTATGACGATGAGTTCGCTACTTATAATATTAATGCGGATGATGCGGCATGTGCCATTGCAGAGGCTGTTCATGCTGAGAAGCTTGCATTCCTTTCTGATATTGAAGGCGTTTATAAAGACAAAGATGATCCGTCCAGCCTGATCTCTGAACTTCATGTAGATGAAGCACAGAAACTGATCGATGACGGTTATGTAGGCGGAGGTATGATTCCGAAGCTGAAAAACTGTATTGATGCCATTGAAGAAGGCGTTAACAGAGTCCATATCCTTGACGGAAGAATTCCTCACAGCTTACTGCTGGAGATCTTTACAAACAAAGGTATTGGTACTGCGATTCTGAGAGAAGACGGGGAGAAATATTACAATGAACATGAATGAACAGATGAAGGAATCCGAAGAGAGTATCCTTCACACCTATAATCGTTTTCCTGTTGTTTTTGAAAAGGGACAGGGATGTTATTTATATGATTCCGAGGGAAAGGAATATCTGGATTTTGCAGCAGGTATTGCTGTAAATTCTCTGGGATATCACTATCCGGGATATGATGAAGCATTAAAAGATCAGATTGATAAGCTGATGCATATTTCCAACTTATATTACAATGAGCCGATCATCGAAGCAGGTGCGAAGCTGGTAAAGGCAAGTAAAATGAGCAAGGCATTCTTTACCAACAGTGGTACAGAAGCAATCGAAGGTGCTTTAAAAGCAGCTAAGAAATATGCATATGTACGTGACGGACATGCAGATCATGAGATCATTGCCATGAACCATTCCTTCCATGGAAGAAGTATAGGAGCACTTTCCGTAACAGGAACTGCTCATTACAGAGAGCCCTTTGAGCCTCTGATGGGTGGTGTGAAGTTTGCGGATTTCAATAACCTTGAGAGCGTAAAGGCTCAGATCACAGATAAGACCTGCGCAATTATTACTGAGGTTGTTCAGGGTGAGGGTGGTATTTATCCGGCGAAGAAAGAATTTCTGGAAGGTCTGCGTCAGATCTGTGATGAGAAAGATATTATGCTGATCTTCGATGAGATCCAGTGCGGTATGGGAAGAACCGGATATTATTTTGCATGGCAGGCATACGGTGTACAGCCGGATATTATGACAAGTGCCAAGGCTCTTGGATGTGGTGTGCCGGTAGGTGCGTTTGTACTGGGCGAAAAAGCTGCCAAAGCTTCTCTGGAACCTGGTGACCATGGTACAACTTATGGCGGAAACCCGTTTGTATGTGCTGCAGTCAGCAAGGTATTTGATATTTATGAGAATGATAAGATCATTGAACATGTACAGGAAATGACTCCATATCTGGAACAGAAACTGGATGAAATTGTTGCAAAACATGAATGCGCTGCAACAAGACGAGGCATGGGCTTCATGCAGGGAATCGTGATCCAGGGCCGCCCTGTTGGAGAAGTTGTAAAGGCTGCTCTTACAAAAGGACTGCTGGTGATCTCTGCAGGCAGTGATGTACTGAGAATCGTACCTCCGCTTGTGATCACAAAAGAACACATTGATAAGATGGCTGCTATTCTGGATGAGTGTATGGAATAATTGTGGTGTCTGAATTAATAAAATAGTGGAAAATTTTCGAAGGCTGTTGCATTTTGCAATGGCCTTCCGTTATTCTATGGATAAATGAGGGATAATATCGTATGTGAGGAAAGGAGAAAATACATCTATGGGTCTGATACAGCAGATGAAGAAACAGGAAAATATGACAGTGCGTGAAAGGGATATCTGTAATTATATACTGGAACATCCGGAGTTGGTGGAGTCGATTTCATCCAGAGAACTGGGACATGCTACTTTTACGAGCGCTGCATCAGTGACACGTTTGTGCCAGAAACTGGGAGTGAAAGGATTCCCGGAATTTAAGATGCAGTTTGTCCGGGAAGTGCAGAACGGTGAGATGGAAGAGAAGCAGGAGAAAGTAACGATCTCCGAAAGGGAAAATGTAGTGACAATCGTGCGAAAAGCGACCCGGGTACAACAGCAGGCGATTGAGGAAACAAAGAAGGAATTTTCCTACAGTCAGCTTGTGCGAATAGGGAAGCTGATCGCAGAGGCGAGTTGTGTTGATTTTTATGTGTATGATATGAATGTTTATATGGCGGAATATGGAAGGTCTTTATTTTTCCATGGGGGAAAAGTTGCGAATGTGCTTTCTGCTACCAATATTCAGGGGTTGCAGGCTGCTATGCCTGCGAATGGTCATATTGCAATTCTGATCAGCCATACAGGAGAGAATGAGAAATTGGTGGAGATTGCCAAGATGCTTCACAAAAATAAGACAAAGGTAATCGTCATTACTTCAAAAACAGAGGGAACTCTCGCTGCTTATGCAGATGAACTTCTCTATGCAGCAGGCCAGAAGAAGGTGGAAGAATTCTGGAGTTCTATGTTTTTTGCATCTGGGAAATATCTGTTAGATATTTTGTATGGAATGGAATTCAGCAGAAGATATGAGGAGAATCTGAAGTTGAATAAGAAATATGAGCAGAGTGGAGAGAAATTGTTGTGGGGACTTATTGAAGACATTTGATGGGTATGAAAAGCTTTGAGTTAGTTATATTTTGAAAGGTATGTTGGAAAGGTTTGGCGAAATAGTATTTATTTCTGTTTGAGGAGTTGGATAGCTGCAAAAACAAAGGAACAATTGTATGTGCAAATTGCATAAAATGAAGGCTTCAATCTTGACATGTGAAACGCTGTTGCACTATTTTCAGGGCGATGAAACAGAAAATATGAAACAGGACATCACAACGTTTCAAAGGGATTGAAAAAGCGGCAGACTTTTTATATAGTGTAGCCATCAGATATGAAACAGGAGTTGAAATGGCGCGCAGGATACTCCGATTTCAGAAAATCTGACAGATGAGTTCTGTCAGGGATATGGTAAAAGGAGAGGAAAAGAAATGGCACAGGTAAGAGATTATAATAAGCTTGCTCATGACATTATCCGTGAAGTCGGGGGTGCGCAGAATATTGTCAATGCAACAAGATGTGCGACCAGATTTCGCCTGGTATTAAAAGAAACACCGGCAGGTGCAAAAGAGAAAATTTCTGAAATGCCAGGTGTAATTACAGTTGTAGAGAATAACGGACAGTTTCAGGTAGTTATCGGAACTCATGTAGGAGATGTGTATGCGGTAGCAGCAGAGATTCTGCACTTAGATGAAAATACAGAAGAAGTAGAACAGCCGAAACAGAGTGTTGTAAACCGTATTATTGCAACAATGTCGGCAGTATTTGCACCATTTGTATACATTCTGGCTGCGGCAGGTCTGCTCCAGGGTGCATTGATCCTGATCACAATGGCGGCACCAAATTTTGCAAATACAGGAACTTATGAAGTGTTAAGTTTTATGTCATGGACACCATTTACATTTCTGCCGATCTTTATTGCAGTAACCGCATCCAAACACTTTAAATGTAATACATTTATCGCTGTTTTGTGTTGCTGTGCACTGGTAAATCCGAGCTGGGCAGAAATGGCATCAAGAATCGCAGATGGAGAGACAATCCGTTTCCTTGGAATTAAACTTTCAGAGACAACTTATACTTCTACAGTACTTCCTCCACTGCTTCTGGTATGGCTCCTTTCTTATCTGGAGCGTTTCATTGAGAAGAAACTTCCGGAGACATTCAGACCTCTGTTAACACCGATGATCTGCTTCATTATTATGGTTCCGGTAACTATTCTTGTACTTGGCCCGGTATCCGCAGTTACAGCAAACGGTATTGCAAAAGGATATAATTTCCTTGCAGCGACAGCTCCTGCATTGGCAGGTGCCATCATTGGCGGTTTCTGGCAGGTAGTTGTTATCTTTGGTGTTCACTGGGGAATCACCCCTGTTAATCTTGCGAACTTTGCAATGAACGGACATGATACATTCCAGGCATTCCAGACGATCGCAGTTGTTGCTCAGGTTGCAGCAGCGTTTGGAGTATTTATCAAATCAAAGAATAAAGAATTTAAAGGTGTGGCACTTTCCGCAGGTGTTACAGGACTTTTTGGAATTACGGAACCTACCATTTATGGTGTTACCCTCAGACTTAAGAAACCATTTATCTGCGGATGTGCAGGCGGTGCGATCGGTGCAGTTGTGATGAGTTTCTTCCATTCTGCTTACTATGCATATGCAGGACTTCCGGGACCGCTTACCATTGTAAATGCTATCAGCAAAGATGCACCGATGTCTTTCCCTGGTGAAGTGATCGGATGTGCAGTTGCGGCAGTGATCGCGATTGTACTGATTCAGATTGTTGGATTTGATGATCCGGCATCTAAAACAGAAAATGCGGCAGCAGATACCACAGCAGCGAAAACAGTAGACAGTCCGCTGACAGGTCAGATAATCCCGCTTTCAGAAGTAAATGACCCGGTTTTCTCAAGCGAAGCAATGGGAAAAGGATGCGCAGTAATACCGTTGGAGGGAAAAGTATTTGCGCCATTTGACGGAACAATCGTAGGACTTCTTGACAGTCATCATGCAGTTGGCGTGGAGAGTGAGAATGGAATTGAGATTCTGATCCATGTGGGAATGGACACAGTAAAACTTGGCGGAAAACATTTTACCTGCCACATCGAAGACGGACAGCAGGTGAAAAAAGGACAGCTTTTACTGGAATTTGATATGGATGCGATCAAAGCAGAAGGCTATGAGATCGTGACACCTGTAATCATTACAAACAGTGATGAATTTACAGAAATTACTACAGAAGTAGCAGGACGGGTGAAAAACGGAGATAAATTGCTGAAATTAATATAATTGAGTAGAAATCAAACAGTTGGCTAAAGATTGAGTATTTTGATAGCAGATCAGATTTTACTGATCTGCTATTGTAGGATAGGAAATAAGAGGGCAGCTTAATAAGGCGGATAACAAATTTTTCAGGAGGATAACGATGGCATTATCAGATAAATTTTTATGGGGCGGCGCAGTTGCGGCGAACCAGTTGGAAGGCGGTTGGAATGAAGGCGGCAAAGGTGTCAGTGTTATTGATGTAATGACTGGTGGAAGCAATAAAAAGATGCGCCAGATCACAGAAGGAGTGATCGAGGGTGAATATTATCCAAATCACGAAGCAGTTGATTTTTATCATGAATATAAAAGTGATATTGCACTGATGGCGGAAATGGGATTCAAGTGTTTCCGTACCAGCATTGCGTGGACTCGTATTTTCCCAAATGGGGATGAGACAGAACCGAATGAAGCAGGATTGCAGTTCTATGATGATATGTTTGATGAATTGTTGAAATACGGCATTGAGCCGGTAATCACACTGAGTCATTTCGAGATGCCGTATCATCTGGCAAAGGAGTACGGCGGATGGGTGAACCGTAAAGTGATTGATTTCTTTGTACGCTTTGCAGTAACAGTTATGGAGCGTTATAAAAATAAAGTTAAGTATTGGATGACTTTCAATGAGATTAACAATCAGAGCAACACTTCAGCAGATATTTTCGGATGGACAGACTCTGGCGTGATTTTTTCGCAGTATGAAAACAAGAAGAAAGCTATGTATCAGGCTGCACATCATGAGATGGTTGCAGGCGCAATGGTTGTAAAAAAAGGTCATGAAATCAACCCTGATTTTAAGATTGGATGTATGTGCTCTTTTGTTCCATTTTATCCGTATTCCTGTAATCCGGATGACATTATGACTGCAACAGAATGTATGCATGAGAGATTCTATTTTGCAGATGTGCAGATCCGTGGTCATTATCCTGCATTTGCGAAAAAAGAATGGGAGCGCGAGGGAACAAAACCGGAGATGATGCCAGAGGATGAGCAGATTCTGGCAGAGGGTAAATGCGATTATCTTGGATTCAGCTACTATATGACAAATGCAGTAAAAGCAGATGTGAAAAAAGATACCGCAGAATCTCTGGATGGGAGTTCCCCGTACTCTATCGCAAATCCATATGTCAAAGCAAGTGACTGGGGATGGCAGATTGATCCTGTGGGTCTGCGCTATGTACTGGTAACACTGTATGAACGTTATGAAGTGCCGCTTTTCATTGTGGAAAATGGCTTCGGTGCCATTGATATTTTGAAAGAGGATAAGACCTGTGATGATGATTACAGAATCGAATATCTGAGAGCACATATCACCGAAATGAAGAAAGCGGTGGAAATTGACGGTGTAGATCTGATGGGATACACTCCGTGGGGATGCATTGACCTGGTTTCTTTTACAACCGGTGAGCTGAAAAAACGTTATGGATTTATCTATGTAGATAAAAACGATGACGGAACTGGAACCGGTAAGAGATATAAGAAGAAATCCTTTGACTGGTATAAAAATGTTATTGAGACAAATGGTGAGGAATTAGTTTAGTCAGAGACTTAAATTAAATAGGAATCTATCTGATAGGAGAGAAAACGTAACAATTGTTATGATCTCTCCTATTAACATTTTGTTATTATTTTTTCTGAATTTCCATTCTGTAAATTGTTTTAATGGAAAGAAATATTATGGAGAATATAAGGCTATAAAGAAAATCGTAAATCTAAAATTTTTTATTCGGTTGCGATTGACTCGGATGCAACCGAATAAAAATTGACATTTGTATGTATCCCGACTAAGGGAATTGTATAAATAAAAGGCTGATTCCGGTGTCCGTATGGACAGTACAAGTAAATACAGGTTATCTGCTGTCGGAGCAGAAAAAGCTGTAAAGTAGTGCTGAGTAAAGAGAATAAACTCAAATACTCAGCATAACTTTTGCAGAGAAAATTCCGTTTTCACAGGTAAAACTGCACGCACCGCCGTTTTTGTCGGTAATGTGGCGGACAGATTCGATTCCTATGCCGTTTCCTGAGCGCTTGGAGGATTGGAAAATATTGTTTTTTTGCTGTATTTTTCCATCAAAGGTGTTCTCCACATGGATCAGAAGGAGATGATTATGGTGGGGGTAAACTTCCACATTAATCTTTCTGCGGGCGGGTACTGTTTTCATACTTGCCTGGATAGCATTTTCCAAGATTGGAGAACACAAGGCACAGATCTATCTCATCTATGGAAAGATCAGCAGGCAGGGAAACCATTGCATGAAATGGAATGCTCTCTCTCTGGGCAAGGGTGGAATAATATCCGAAAACACTGTCAACAGCCTGATTTTGACAGAAATGCAGGTTATAGTCAGAGATTTTGCCGATTGCAGCGGAGAGATATTTTTTAATTTTTTCCATGTCATCCTGTTCTGCCAGAGAAGACAGCCGGACAAAATGATGGCGGATATCGTGACGTGCCTGTCTGGCTTCTTCAATAGCCATGCAGAGATTCTCGTATCTTTCCTGTTGGAGGGAAAGAAAATGGTTCTCCTGCTGAAGTCTGGCATTTCTGTTCAGGCTGACTGCCATCATAAGAAACAGGACATAAAACAGAAGCAGGATTATGAGCAGTACAAGACTGAAAACAATATAACACTGCAGAACACGCCCGGTATATAAAGTACTGCGGTATTTAGGAATCATAAAAAGATTCACTCCTATGAAGATTACCGGAAGGATCCAGAATACATACCAGGTCTGGGCAAAGTTCTCGTCTGTGATCATTGTCTGTACACAGTGGCGGGCAGGATACCAGGCTGCCAGAACAAACAGCAGACAGATGACGTTATAGAAAATTCCGGCACCAGTGTGCAGCCACAGTTCATTTTCTGCAATATGCAGGTCTGCAGTCATAAGGGCATTGACTGCCCGGGACAGACTTTTCACACATGTAAAAACTGCGAAGACTGCCAGAAAAATACTGACGGATTTCCAGACAGAGATTTTTAATGTTTTATGGTAAATGAGCATAATGGCAGGCAGCAGAGACTGTACTTGGAAAAACACTGGATCAGAATCTGTTATCTGTAGTTTTTGATTATGAGGGAAATCTCTGGTTTGCAACAGGAGGCTTCCGCATTTATCCTGACAGAAAACAGCAGGGAACCTTTGGCTATGTTTCACGTGCAGCTATCGATAAGATATTGAATGGAGAAGATGTGGATCTGTCAGATGCAGTGTTTGTATATGAACTGGAACCGGGAGAGGGTGCAGAGAATGGTATTGCGGCATCTAAGGAGGGGGCGGTCATTCTGACAAATCTGAAGTGTTATCTGCTCCGGGCGGATAATGGTGTGAAAAAAGTCTGGGAAACTTCCTATAAAAGTGTGGGTGCCAAGGAAAGCAAAGAAGGTGATGAGACGACAGGTGGCGGTCTTGCATGGGGAGGTGGATGTTCCCCGTCTCTGACGAAAGATCTGGTTATGTTTACAGATAATCAGGATCCGGTAAATCTTATTGCGGTGGATATGAAAACAGGAGAACAGGTTGCGAGCATGCCTGTTATAGATGAGCTTCCGGAAGGTACACAGGTGTCTGTGGAAAATTCTGCAATTGTATATGATGATGGAGAGGGAACAGTAAGCACGATCGTATGTAACTGGTTTGGTGCAGGAAGTATATATGTGAGGAAACGAAACATTTATTTGCCCGGTTTATGAATGATATCTGCAAAACAGAATAGACTAATACTAAAGAAAACAAGAGGTACTGCTAAACAGCGGTGCCTCTTTTCGACATAAAAATGATTACCGGAGTAAGCAGAATGATCATATTATCCAGGAGGGCAGATTTATGTGGGGATTTATAGTGGCATTGATTTCAGGGGCGTTGATGAGTATTCAGGGTGTTTTTAACACGGAGGTGACAAAGCAGACCAGCCTTTGGGTATCGACCGGCTGGGTGCAGCTGTCAGCTTTTGCAGTCTGTGTTTTGGCCTGGCTTTTCACAGGGCGGGAAAGTGTGGCTGCACTTTGGCAGGTGGACAATAAATATACACTCCTTGGTGGTGTGGTCGGAGCGTTTATTACAATTACAGTAATCCAGAGTATGGGAGCACTTGGACCGGCAAAGGCAGCAATGCTGATCGTTATTTCGCAGCTGGCAGTTGCCTATGTAATTGAATTGGCCGGGTTGTTTGGAGTAGACAAAGAGCCATTTGAATGGCGCAAAATTCTTGGATTGCTGATTGCGATTTTCGGAATTATTATATTTAAATGGCAAAAATAATATTTTACTATTGTAAAATATTTAAGATTTCGTTACAATAAGGGTGGCATTATGGACAGGGGGCTCTTACTCTGAGAAATAAGAGGAGGACCCTTATGATAAAAATAAAAAACAGATGTTGTTATACTGTGACGCTGATATTGTGTGGAACTTTGTTTCTTACAGGACTGACAGGATGTAAGAGCAGAGAGGCACAGTTTTTGATTGAAGGACTGCAGGAAGCGAAAGCAGAGGTGGATGCGGAGTCATCAGAAGAGAAAACATCAGGAAAGAAGTCGAAGAAAGATACAGATGAGAAGAAAGCTGATACAGAAGACCGACAGAATGATGGTGGCAATTCTGCAGAGTCCCGGAAAAAACAGGCAGAATCAGATGGTTCAGATGCAGGTAATGGGACAGGAAGTGATTCCGGGAAACATACTTCAGATGCTGATATAGATAATGGGTCAGAAGCAGTTTCTGATAAGGAAATGCAGCAGGCGATGATCTATGTTGATGTCTGCGGAGCAGTTGCGAATCCGGGAGTTTTTCAGCTGGCAGCCGGGAGCCGGGTGTTTCAGGCGATTGAGGCGGCGGGAGGATATCTTCCCGAGGCAGCTCTAACCTGTGTAAACCGTGCAGGAGTTCTGACAGACGGACAGCAGCTTTATATTCTCACACAGGAAGAGATGGAGCGGCAGGGACTGGATCCGGCAGAGATGTCCGGGGCATCAGATGGACAGATGAATGGAAGTGCCGGGACAGGACAGAACGCGGGGATGACCGCTCAGGTTCAGCAGGATAACAGGATCAACATAAATACAGCAGATGAAGCTCAGCTTACTACGCTGACGGGGATCGGTGCAACACGTGCGCTGGCGATCATTGCCTACAGAGAAGAGAACGGGCCATTTGCTGCGATAGAGGATATTATGAATGTACAGGGTATCAAAGAAGGTACTTTTGCAAAGATAAAAGATGAGATAGTAGTAGGATAAGGAGAACCGAATGAGCAGGAAAGTTTTGGTAGTAGATGATGAGAAACTGATCGTAAAAGGAATCCGTTTTAGTCTGGAACAGGATGGTATGGAGGTAGACTGCGCTTATGATGGAGAAGAGGCAGTAGAGAAAGCAAAAGATAAAAAATATGATATTATCCTTCTGGATCTGATGCTGCCGAAGATGGACGGGCTGGAAGTATGCCAGCAGATCCGCGAATTTTCCAATGTGCCGATCGTGATGCTGACAGCTAAGGGCGAGGATATGGATAAGATCCTTGGTCTTGAATATGGTGCGGATGATTATATTACCAAACCGTTCAATATCCTGGAAGTTAAGGCACGTATCAAAGCGATCATGCGCCGTGCGGGAAGCGACCACGAGGAGAAAGAAAAGGCAAAGAGCATTCAGGTGGGCGATCTTCGTATGGACTGTGAAGGCAGACGTGTATTTATTGCAGGAAAAGAGATTAATCTGACAGCAAAGGAATTTGATGTACTGGAGCTTCTGGTATTTAATCCGAATAAGGTTTACAGTCGTGAGAACCTGCTGAACATTGTATGGGGATATGAGTATCCGGGTGATGTACGTACTGTGGATGTACATATCCGCCGTCTCCGTGAGAAGATTGAAACCAATCCAAGTGAACCGAAATATGTACACACCAAATGGGGGGTCGGATATTATTTCCAGGCTCAATAAAAAGAACGTGTGAAACAGACAGACCGCATTTTATGAAACAAAGATCATAAAATGCGGTCTGTTTTTTGTTAGGACTAATTGTGACGCACATCTTGCAGAAAGCCTTTTTCAGACACGCTCTAGAGAAAGAATGGCAGTTCAGTTTGATTTAGTTTAGTTTGGTTTAAATCTGAGATAGTTTAGTATTGAACAAAGCTGATAAAAATTAGACAAACAAAACAAACATCTATAGAGGAAAATGATAAAAAATTAGAAAATTTCTATAAATGTGCTTGTGAAAATGACGGAAAAGGCATATAATTAACGTTACAATATGTAAAGAGTGCAATAAAAAGAGAAAAAACAGGTATAAGGAGGGTGCGAAATGCTAGATCAGTCATTTTATCAGAAAGCGGATGAGATCATTGCTTTCTATGGTAAAAAGCCGGCATCACTGATTCCGATCATGCAGGATATCCAGGGGGTGTACAGATATCTCCCGGAAGAATTGCTTACATATGTTGCGGAGCAGATTGGTGTGACAGAAGCGAAAGCGTTCAGTGTTGCCACATTTTATGAGAATTTCTCATTTGATGCGAAAGGTAAATATGTGATCAAGGTCTGTGACGGAACAGCCTGTCATGTAAGAAAATCAATACCGGTTCTGGAGGAACTTTATAAGAAACTGGGGCTGTCAAAGACAAAGAAGACGACAGACGATATGATGTTTACTGTGGAAACAGTTTCCTGTCTTGGTGCCTGCGGACTTGCACCGACTATGATGGTCAATGAAGAGGTATATCCGAGAATGACTCCGGAGAAGGCGGATGAGCTGATTGATAAACTGAGAGGGGGCGAACAGGGATGATCCAGAATAAGGAAGTATTGGAGCAGATCAGAGAAGAAGCTGTGAAAGAACTTAATTCTTATGACTGTCGTATTCTTGTCTGTTCAGGTATCGGATGTGTGGCAACCGGTTCTCAGAAAATCTATGAGAAATTCATGGAGATTGCCAAAGATGCTCCGGGAGTTACCATTGAGTTTGGACCTCATGACAAAGATGCACATGTAGGTGTAAAGAAAACAGGATGTCAGGGTGTCTGTGAGCTTGGACCACTTGTTCGTATCCAGAAAGGCGACGATGTGATCCAGTATACGAAGGTTCAGATTGAAGACTGCCAGGAGATTTTTGAGAAGAGTGTTCAGGGTAATGAGACTATCGAGAGACTGCTTTATCAGAAAGGCGGTAAAGTAAGCCGCGGACCGGAAGATATTCCGTTTATCGCGAAACAGACCCGTATTGTTTTGAAGAACTGTGGTAAGTTTGATGCAGAATCTATGAATGAGTACATAGCAAGCGGCGGTTTTCAGGCTCTGGAGAAAGCAATGTTTGAGATGGATCCGGATCTGGTTATTGATCAGGTTGATAAATCCGGTATCCGCGGACGTGGCGGCGGCGGCTTCCCGGCAGGTAAGAAATGGATTCAGGTAGCACGCCAGGCTGATCCTGTTCATTATGTGGTTTGTAACGGTGATGAGGGTGACCCGGGAGCATTTATGGATGGTTCCGTAATGGAAGGTGATCCTTACCGTCTGATCGAGGGTATGATGCTTGCAGCTTACGCAGTAAGAGCACAGCATGGTTATATTTATGTACGTGCGGAGTATCCTCAGTCTGTAGCACGACTGAAACACGCTATCGCAGTTCTGGAAGAAGTGGGACTGTTAGGTGATGACATCCTTGGAACAGGATTCTCCTTCCATATGCATATCAACCGTGGTGCAGGTGCTTTCGTATGTGGTGAAGGTTCTGCCCTGACTGCATCTATCGAAGGAAGCAGAGGTATGCCTCGTGTAAAACCGCCACGTACGGTTGAGCAGGGATTATGGGCAAAACCTACTGTTCTGAATAACGTAGAAACTTATGCAAATATTCCGGAGATCATTCTCAAAGGAGCTGACTGGTACAGAAGTATCGGTACAGAGGGATCACCTGGAACAAAGACCTTCTCACTGACAGGATCTATTGAGAATACAGGTCTGATCGAGGTTCCGATGGGAACAACTTTAAGGGAAATCATCTTTGATATCGGCGGAGGACTGAAATCTGGTGCTGCGTTTAAGGCTGTTCAGATCGGCGGACCATCCGGTGGATGTCTGACAGAAGAACATCTGGATGTACCCCTTGATTTCGACTCTGTTAAGAAATACGGTGCGATTGTTGGTTCCGGTGGTCTGGTAGTTATGGATGAACATACCTGTATGGTAGAGGTTGCACGTTTCTTTATGGGCTTCACCCAGAGAGAATCCTGCGGTAAATGTGGTCCCTGCCGTATCGGCACCAAGCGTATGCTTGAAATCCTTGAGAGGATCGTAGACGGAAAGGGTGAAGTAGAGGATCTGGATAAACTGGAGCATCTTGGAAACTTCATCAAGGACCGTTCACTCTGCGGACTTGGAAAGAGTGCACCGCTTCCTGTGCTTTCCACATTAAGGAACTTCAGAGATGAATATGTAGAGCATATTGTTGATAAAAAGTGCGCGGCTCATGTATGTAAGGCAATGCGTTCTTATGTGATCGATCCTGAGAAATGTAAAGGATGTACCAAGTGTGCGAGAAACTGTCCGGTTGGTGCGATCACAGGCAATAAGAAAGAGCCTCACAGCATTGATACCTCCAAGTGTATTAAGTGCGGAACATGTCTGGAAAATTGTGTATTCGGCGCAATTTCTGTGAATTAAGGAGGGTGAAAAGATGATTCATTTGACAATAGATGGAATTCCTGCAGAAGTGGAAAAAGGTACGACCATTCTGCAGGCTGCCAGACAGATCGGAGTGGAGATTCCTACACTCTGCTATCTGGAAGATGTATTGCCGGATGGTTCCTGTCGTTTGTGCGTGGTAGAAGTAACAAACAATGGAAGAACCAAATTTGATACGGCATGTACACTTCGCTGCTCAGAGGGTGATGAAGTACAGACAATGTCAGAGAAGGTAGTTGCATATCGTAAAGATACCCTTGACCTCCTTCTTTCTGATCATCGTGTACACTGCTTCTCCTGTGAGGCAAACGGTGACTGTAAATTACAGGACTACTGTTTTGACTATGGTGTGACTGAGACAAGCTATCCCGGTGAAATGAAGGATATGCCGATAGATGATACCAATAAATTTTTTACCTATGATCCAAGCCTGTGTATTCTCTGCCATCGCTGTGTGAATACATGTAAGGAGATTGTGGGAAGAGGTGCCATCGACACTATGGATCGTGGTTTCCAGTCAGTGATCGGTGCACATTACAAACATAAATGGAACGAAGGTATCTGTGAATCCTGCGGTAACTGTGTGCAGGCCTGTCCGACGGGTGCACTGACCATGAAGCGCAGAAAGAAATACCGTCCGTACCAGATTGACAAGAAGATTCTGACTACCTGTCCTCACTGTGCAACAGGCTGCCAGTATTATCTCCTTGTAAAAGACGGAAAGATCGTAGATACAGAAGCTGTAAACGGACCATCCAACAAAGGGCTGCTCTGTGTTAAGGGACGCAGCGGATGTTTCGATTTCGTACAGTCACCGGAGCGTATTAAATATCCGCTGATCAAGAATAAAGAGACAGGTGAATTTGAACGTGCAACATGGGATGAGGCCCTGGATCTTGTTGCTTCCAAATTTATGGAGATCAGGAAACAGTACGGCTCTGATTCTCTTGCAGGTTTTGCATGCTCCAGATCACCTAATGAAGATATTTACATGGTACAGAAGATGGTTCGCTGCTGCTTCGGCACCAACAATACAGACAACTGTGCACGTGTATGTCATTCCGCATCTGTAGCAGGTCTTGCGATGACTCTTGGCTCAGGTGCCATGACAAACCCAATTGAGGATATCACAAAGAATGCAGATCTGATCATGCTGGTTGGTTCCAACCCTGAGGAAGCACATCCTGTAGTCGGCATGCAGATCCGTCAGGCTATCAAGAGAGGCTGTAAGCTGATCGTAGTTGATCCTCGTGATATCGGTCTGGCTAAGAAAGCAGATATCCATCTGAAACTGAAACCTGGTACAAATGTTGCTTTTGCAAACGGCATCATGAATGTGATCCTTTCTGAAGGTCTTCAGGATGACAAGTTCATTGCAGAGCGTACCGAAGGTTTTGAAGAATTAAAGGAAATCGTAAAAGATTACACACCTGAGAAGGTAGCTGAAATCTGCCACATTGACGCAGACGATCTGAGAAAAGCAGCGATCATGTATGCAAAAGCTGATCGCGCTCCGATCATCTACTGTCTTGGTGTAACCGAACATTCCACAGGTACAGAGGGCGTTATGTCCATGTCCAATATGGCAATGATGGTTGGCAAGCTTGGACGTGAAGGCTGTGGTGTTAACTCGCTTCGTGGACAGAATAACGTACAGGGTGCCTGCGATATGGGCGCTCAGCCGAATGTGTATCCAGGATATCAGAAGGTTACTGATCCTGCAGTTCGTGAGAAATTCGAGAAAGCATGGGGTGTAAAACTTGATCCGAATATAGGAACTCATGCAACTGATGTATTCCCGAAAGCAATCACAGGCGAGATCAAAGGTCTGTATATCTATGGTGAGGACCCGGTAGTTACTGATCCGGATACCACACACATTATCAAAGCATTAAAGAGTCTTGATTTCTTTGTACTTCAGGAACTTTTCATGACAGAGACAGCTCAGTATGCAGATGTTATCCTTCCTGGTGTAAGCTATGCAGAGAAAGAGGGTACATTTACCAATACAGAGCGCCGTGTACAGAGAGTGCGCAAGGCTGTTACAGTACCTGGAGAGATGAGACTGGATACAGATATTATTATTGATCTGATGAACCGCATGGGATATCCGCAGCCATATCTGACATCTGCTCAGATCATGGATGAGATCGCATCCCTGACACCGAGCTTCGCAGGCATCAGCCATGAACGTCTTGACAGTGAAGAAGTTCACGGACAGGGACTTCAGTGGCCATGTACCTCTAAGGATCATCCGGGAACACCGATCATGCATGTTGGTAAATTCTCCCGCGGTCTTGGCTGGTTCTACCCTGCAAAATATGTGCCGTCAGCAGAGCTTCCGGATGAGGAATATCCGATCATCCTTATGACAGGACGTATTCTGTATCATTACACAACAAGAGCCATGACAGGAAAGACACCTGAGCTTATGGAGATCGAAGGTAAGTCATTTATCGAAATGAACATCGTAGATGCCGATAAGCTGGGTATCAAAAACGGTGATAAAGTCAGAGTTTCTTCCAGACGAGGATCCATTGAATCTACCGCTCGTGTAGGTACAAAGACCTCACCGGGTGAGAGCTGGATGCCATTCCACTTCCCGGATGGAAATGCAAACTGGCTGACCAACGCCGCACTTGACAAATACGCAAGAATTCCTGAATATAAGGTATGCGCAATTAAGATTGAGAAAGCATAAAACAATATCGGAGACAAAGTTCCGGATCTGATATCGTAAATATTATATGGGGCTGTCGCACATGGATCTGCTGTCCTTGCGGCAGCTCCATATTCGTTACTGTTCACTCCGTTCACAGTAACTTAGCCAAAATTCATTCCAGATTGCCTGCGGCAATGGAATTTTGGCTTGTATGTCTCGGGATAGTGGTATGTGAACAGTAACCCATATTCCTGTATGGAAAGGCAAAAATAATCATTCGGCAGTACATCATTCTGTGAAAGTACGGAACGGTTACAGATAATTTTTTCTGAAAAATATAGTGTTACATAATAAGGAGTACGAGGCATGCAGAGATTTCAGTCAATCCTTCAGTTTAAAAAAGTCAGTTGCAAAAACTGTTACAAATGTGTCCGGAACTGCCCGGTCAAGGCGATACGTGTTCATGATCATCAGGCCAGGATCATAGAAAGTCAGTGTATTTACTGTGAGAAGTGTATCTTTGTCTGCCCGCAGGATGCCAAGGAAGAGCAGAATATGATTCCTGCAATCTGCAATGCAATGGAGAATAAGACGCAGGTTATAGCCTCTCTTCATCCGGCATATCTGGCACGTTTTGGGGTAACCGGTATCAATGGAATAAGGGAAGCGATGAAGAAGCTGGGATTTGCAGATGCAGCGGATGCAGCAGAAGGTGCAAGCCTGATGATTTCGCAGTACAGAGCACTTTTTGCGGAACAGAAAGAGCCGGGAATAATGATCTCTTCTGCCTGCCCTGTAATCGTACAGCTTGTCAAGAAACACTATCCGCATCTTCTGGGAAATCTGGTACAGTCTGCCTCTATGATGCAGTTTCATGCCAGTTATCTGAAAAAAAAATATCCGAAGGCAGAGATTGTCTATGTAAGTCCCTGTATTTCAGCTATGTCAGAGTTGAGAGACTCAGGAAATGAAGTGGATTATGTGATCACATTGGAAGAGCTGGTGCAATGGATGAAAAAAGAAGGGATTTCCATAACTGAGAAAGAACCTGAGCAGATTGCCTACCGTTCCAGAGAAATCGCCATTGCGGATGGTTTAACAGACCTGCTTGGGGCTGTAAAGGGAATCCTCAGGCTTTCTGTAAGTGGGATGGAGCAGTGCAGGGAGGTTCTGGAAGAACTTCATCCGGAGGATTTTGAAAATTGCTTTCTTGAGATGTATGCATGCAGCGGCGGCTGTGTGGCAGGTCCTTCTTTCCAGATGAAGAAGGGACATTATCTGGCAGATGTTCTGGCAGTGAAGAATGCAGCCTTTGGAAAAGATTTTCACAGGGAGCAGGGAGATTATGAACTTCCGGGATTTGAACTGAGAAAGAATTTCGGTTACTGTTCTGCGCAGGAACAGGAAGAGGTCTCAGAGGAAGAAATCAGGGATGCTCTGGCGGAAATGGGAAAATTTTCTCCAAAGGATGAATTAAACTGCGGTGCCTGTGGGTATAACACATGCAGGGAAAAGGCAATTGCCATTATCCAGAATAAGGCTGAGGTTGCCATGTGTATTCCATATATGCGGGCAAAACAGGAAAGTTACTCCAATAAAGTCTTTAATGCCATGCCCGGACTTCTGGTGACTGTGGATTATGATCTGAAGATCATTCAGATGAATGAGGCGGCGTCAAAATTGTTCAATATGCCGAAAAAGCGGCGCCTGATCGGGAAACCGGTATCGGAGATCATGGATGATTACAGTCTGGCGAGTATACTGGCTTTTGAACGGAATCTGATGCAGGATGAGATTTATCTGGAGGAACAGAAATGTTATCTGGATCGCGTAATGACGAATGATAAAGAAAATAAAATGATTCTCTGTATTATGAAGGATATTACAAAGGAGCGGAAGCATAAAGATCAGATTCATAATGCCCAGATTGAAGCTGCGCGTATGGCAGATAAGCTGGTAGAAGAACAGCTGAAGATCGTGCAGCAGATCGCCGGACTTCTTGGAGAAACTGCTGCGGACACCAAAGTGGCAGTAGAAAAACTGAAAAATACCATACTTCTGGAGAGTGAAGAAGAGAATGAAAAGAAATAAGCATCATGGACTGAATGTGGAATTTGACGGCTTATGCATGGATTTTGGTCATGTGAGCCTGAATAAAAAGAAAGAATTTCTCTGTGGGGACTGCTATAAGATTGAAGAAAATGATAAAGACCATGTTCTGGTGCTTTCTGACGGACTTGGGAGCGGAGTAAAGGCGAATATCCTTTCCACGCTGACTGCGACCATGCTCAGTACCATGATCATTAATCAGGTGGAACTGGATGAGGCAGTGCGTGCAGTGGCGAAAACGCTTCCTGTGTGCAGTGTGAGAAATCTGGCATATGCCACCTTTACAGTGCTGAATTTTCAGGGGAAACAGGTAAGCCTTTATCAGTTTGATAACCCGGATGCAATTCTGATCCGGGATGGCAAGCTCTTTGATTATCCGGTGGAGACAAGTATGATCGAAGAAAAGGAAATCCATAAAAGCTGTTTTGAACTGAAAGATGAGGATATGCTGATCGTTATGTCCGACGGTGTCACCAATGCGGGAATGGGAAAAACTACCAACGGCGGCTGGGGAAGAGATGATGTAATGGCTTTCTGCAGGGCAAAGTACCATAAAGGGATGAGCGCACAGGAGATGGCAGGCTATCTGGCAGAGGCCAGCCTGGATCTGAATCTGAATGAAACGGATGATGATATTACAGCCATTGTCCTGCGGATGCGGCATAAACAGGTGGTAAACCTTATGATCGGCCCGCCAAGTAAGGAGGAGCATGATGAGCGATATCTGAAGTCCTTTTTCGATTCAGAGGGATATCATGTAATTTGCGGCGGAACTACTGCACAGTGTGCTGCCAGATATCTGGATAAAGAGCTGATCTCTCTTAGTGAAACTGCCTGCGGAGACGTTCCTGCCTATTATAAGCTGGAAGGTACAGAGCTGGTGACAGAGGGATTTCTTACGATTGAGCATTTGCTTGAATATTGTGAAGAATGGATGGAGGACAGGCTGTCCTTTAACAGGCTGAAACGAAAAAAGGATGCGGCAGCATTGCTTGGTGTGATGCTGTTTGAGCAGGCAACGGATATTAATTTCTACTTTGGCGGTGCTATCAATAAGAGTAACGTGGAACTGGGAATCACAGAAAAAAGGAAAGAACAGGCAGCAGAAGAACTTGTGGAGCATCTGCAGAATGCAGGAAAGAATGTGAATATTGCATTCTGGGCGATCTGAGAGAGGGAGAAATCATTCTCCAACAGAGATGAAAAATATGTAATTCTTCAGTAGTGGGCTGAATATAATATAATCGCCAGTTGCCCTGGTGGTTATAAAAGGTACTGAAAAGATTATAAAAAATGTAATATACAACAGGAGGAATTAGTGCGTGGAGGGAATCAGTGTAGAACAGGCAGTGGAACAGATTCTGCAGCATACGCCTGTAATAAACGAGACAGAAGAAACAGAACTGAATAAAGCAGGGGGAAGAATCCTGGCGCAGGATATGGTGGCAGGGTTTGACAATCCTCCTTTTGACCGCTCTCCGGTAGATGGCTATGCGTGTAAGGCAGAGGACCTTGCAGGTGCCACTAAAGAGTATCCGGTGAGGCTGAAAGTCATGGAAGAGATTGATGCAGGACAGTATTCGGAAAGAGAAATCCAGCAGGGACAGGCAGTGCGCATTATGACAGGTGCTGCAATACCCAATGGCTGCAATTGCTGTATTTATCAGGAGGATACCGATTATGGCGAAGATACGGTAGAAGTTTACAGCGAACAGAAGCGATGGAGTAATTATTGCTTCTCAGGAGAGGATTTCAAAAAAGGAACTACACTTCTGAAAAAAGGAACACATATCGGATATGTGGAGGCAGCAATTCTGGCCGGAATGGGAGTGGCGAAAGTGCCGGTTTACCGTCAGCCGAGAATCGTGCTTCTGACTACAGGAGATGAGGTGGTAGAACCGGGAATTCCATTGCCGGAAGGAAAAATTTACAACAGCAATATGACAATGCTGTCTGCCAGATTGCGTGAACTGGGAATCGAATCTTTTCATATGGAAGCAGTCAAAGATGATCCGACGGTTATGTCTGAGAAATTAAAAGAAGCAGCAAAAGCAGCAGATATGATCATCACTACCGGAGGTGTATCTGTAGGCAAGAAGGACATTATGCATGAGTCCCTGAGACTGATGGAAGCAGAGCGGATTTTCTGGAGGGTAAAGATGAAACCGGGAATGCCTACACTGTTTTCTGCATATAAAAAAACTTCCGATATAACTGCAACAGATCATTGCGCTTCAGAAAGAGAGATTCCGATCATCAGTCTCTCCGGAAATCCTTTTGGTGTTGCAGTCAGCATAGAACTTTTGATTCGTCCTGCACTGGAAAAGATGATGCAGGATCCATCAATTGGTCTGAAAGAAGTAAATGGCATTATGGCTGATAACTTTGAAAAAGGAATTAAGGGTCGCCGCTTTATCCGGGCATATCTGGAAAATGGAAAATTTCATCTTCCCAAGGGTCTTCATTCTAACGGAGTCCTCAGTTCCATGGCTGGCTGCAATTGCCTGATTGATACAAAAACCATGGAAAATCAGGAAAGCAGAAGCCTGAACGCAGGGGATAAAGTGGGCGCGATTTTGCTTTGAGAGGAGCAGCAAACAGGTGGAAAGAAAAAGAATATTTGCAATCAGCGGTGTAAAGAATTCAGGGAAAACAACTCTGATCTGCAGGCTTTTGGAGATTTTTAAAGACAAGGGCCTTAAAGTGGCGGTGCTGAAGCATGACGGGCATGATTTCGTGCCGGACGTACCGGGAACGGATACATACTGTCAGCTTCAGTCCGGAGCCTACGGCACAGCAGTTTTTTCAGCAGGCAAATATATGCTGGTAAAACAGCAGCCACAGATTTCCGAAAAAGAGCTGGCAGAATTTTTTCCGGAGGCAGATCTGATCTTACTGGAAGGATTTAAATACAGTACTTATCCGAAAATTGAAATTATCCGTAAGGGAAATTCGGCAGAAAGTGTCTGCAATCCAAAGAAACTGATGGCGATCGCCACCAATCTGGATGCAGAGGAAAGAGATGCACTGTCTGTACTGGAAAATATTCCATTCTTTGAACTGGACAATGCAGAGTGTATTGCAGAATTTATTCTGTCGGATTATTTCCGGTAAAGAGTTTCATACGGTCACGTCGCGCGGCACAGATAAGGGTAAGGTGGTATTCTCTGGCCATGGCAACTGCCTCGGCGGAAGGGGATGCCTTGCTTGCCAGAACCGGTATTCCGGCGCGGATTGCCTTGATCGCCATATCTGTAGGGATACGTCCACTGGAATAAACCACGCATTTCTTCAGGTCAATATTATGGCGCAGGGCATAACCGATGGCCTTATCCAGAGCATTATGACGTCCGATATCTTCGCACTGAAAGAGAAGTTCTCCGTCACAGGCAAGAAAACAGCTGTGAGTTGCCCAGGTCTGGCTGTGAAGCGGGGTACCATTGGCGAAACAGTCTGCAAGGTCAAAGATCCACTGTTTTTTCCATGGGACAGGTGTAACTGGCGTCATTGGCTGATCTGTGATAAAATAATCATTAAGAACACGATTTCCGGTGCAGCAGGTTGGAGTAGGAGCAACATAATCTTCATTTTCCTCATGAGACTGCCCGGATTTATTTTTACTCAGGATCACGCGGGCACGTTTGCCGAATTCACAGATGTAGATCTGCTCCACATCCTCGGCAGATGAGATGATACCTTCCGTAAAGAGGCGGCCGAGAACCAGTTCTGTCAGATGTTGTGGGATACAGACCAGTTTCATGGTCAGACGTTCATTTACATATATATCCATCATGTGTTCCACAAGGATTGGTTTCGTTTCTTCATGAGTTTCTCCGTCACGACCCAGAAACTCATAGGTAACATTCTCGAGCAGATTCAGGTTGTGGTATTGTTCGTTGATTTTCATAGGACAGTTCCTTTCGTCCGGTAAGGATTTTAATAATCTTGATACATTAAGTATAGACTGCGGAGTATGGAGTGTCAAACGATTATGAGAGAAAATATTGCCTGTGATTTTGACGGCGAATAACAGAAGAAAAGGTTACAAAGGTTGCGGTTCACCCGTATCCGGTAACAGGAAAATCAATTATTAGAAAGTAAAAGGCAGGTAGAGCCGATGATAGACAAATATGGAAGAGAAATAGATTATTTAAGGATTTCCCTGACAGACAGATGTAATCTGAGATGCATTTACTGTATGCCGGAAGAAGGCGTAAAATCCCTTTCTCATGCAGAAATCCTCACATACGATGAGATTCTCCGCATCTGCAGGTGCGCAGCAGATCTGGGAATCCGTAAGATTAAACTGACAGGCGGTGAGCCTCTTGTTCGTAAGGGCTGTGCAAGTCTTGCAAAACAGATCAAGGCGATCCCGGGAATTGAGAAAGTGACATTAACAACAAATGGAATCCTGCTCGCCGAGCAGCTGGATGCATTACTGGATGCAGGAATTGACGCCATTAATATCAGTCTGGATACTTTGGATCCGGAACTGTTCAAAAAAGTAGCGAGACGTGACGGACTGGAAAAGGTATTTGAGGGAATCGAAGCAGCACTTGCACATCCGGGACTTTCCCTGAAGATCAACAGCGTTCCGGTGATCAAGGAAAAAGAAAACTTCATCGGGATTGCAGGACTGGCGCAGAAATATCCAATCCATGTGCGCTTTATCGAGATGATGCCAATCGGATTTGGAAAACAGTTCCCATTCCAGGATGAAGAATCTATCAAAGCAGTACTGGAAGAAGCCTACGGTCCGATGCATGCAGTCAATGAACGCTACGGAAACGGCCCATGCCATTACTATGAAATCGCAGGATTTAAGGGAAAAATCGGATTTATCAGTGCAATGACCCACAAATTCTGCAGTCAGTGCAACCGAGTACGTCTTACATCCGAAGGATTCATGAAAGGATGCCTCCAGTATCAGAAAGGTACAGACCTGCGGGGGCTTATGCGCGGCGGCTGCACAGATTCGGAACTGAAAAAAGCAATTTATCAGGTGATCTGGAATAAACCGGTGAGCCATAATTTTTATGAAGCGAAGACAGAGCAGGATGAAATCAGAGGAATGTCACAGATTGGTGGGTGAGGTATGTAAGACGCTCTAATCGCTATACAGACATTTCTGTCTGTGATTTTATATATAATATGAAGAAAAAATCAATACTTTTATTGATGATTTATATAAACAAAAAGGAAAACTGATAATGCGAAAGAAAGAAATTTCTATGATTATTCTTGCTGGCGGTGCCAGTAGCCGCATGGGACGGGACAAATCAGATCTGACGATAGATGGGAAGACATTTCTTGAGATGCAGATAGAAAAGGGGGAAAAGCTTGGAATCAGTGATATTCTTCTGTCTGGCTATCATGGTGAAAATAAATATAAATATCCCATTATACCAGACCGCTTCCCGGGAAAAGGTCCGTTGGGAGGGCTGGAAGCCTGTTTTCGTAAAGCAAAGAATCCATATTGCCTGGTACTTGGTGTAGATGTTCCTCTGGTTCCGGCAGAGGAACTGGCTGCACTGATTCGCCAATCTCTGCATTCAGATGCAAAAGCAGTGATACTGAGCCACGGCGGGCATGAGGAACCTCTTATGGGAGTATACTGTACAGACCTGGCAGATGCCATGCTTGAAGAAATCACAGAGCGGAAAGGCGCAGTCTTTGCTTTTCTGCGGAAAAATGGATACGAATGCTACGAAAGCCAGGCTGCGGTCTGGTATTTTTCCAATATCAATGATTCGGAAACATATAAAGAAATAGCGGGAAATCATTTCATAGAGAAATATGTCTGAATATGAGATTGGCAGGAGGTTTGTCGATATTTTCAAAAATTAGTAGAAAATATTATATTAAGAAGCGAAGGAACCTTGCAGGTATGCAGGTTCCTTCGTCTTTTAACCGAATCAAGTAAGTCTCCTGCGGAGGTTACGAAAAGCAATAAGTAGTAGGGGAATATATTACGGAGCAGTTGTTGGATTATGAACAAATAGCGAAGCGGAATGCGATATCCACTGTAATGTACTATGAAAAAGTGTTATAAAACACTTGAATATGGGTGCAATGCATGATATATTATAAGAACAAATGTTCGGATAAGGAGTGATTGTATGGATGGAAAAGCAAAAATAGAGAAAACATTTTTGAAAGTGCATTGTCCCTGCTGTGGAAATGGAAGACTGTTTGATATTGGTCTTGAAGCAAAGGGAACAGTGAGGATTAAATGTCCGGTATGCAGAAATCCTGTTGAAATTCAATTGGAAAACTGTGATGAGAGTCGACAGAAACGTTTGACTGCTTATTACAGGAATATCTGACAAAATGAATTGTTGATGTATTTTCAACATTAAAGAATAAGGAGGCTAATAAGAAAACCAAATTATATATAGAACGAGTGAGCAGTCAAAAACAATAATATATTTTCTTGTTTTTAGATTCAAAGCCGTGAAAATATACTCTGAAAAGAGATTATATTTTTGCGGCTTTTTTGTATGGGCCCGGGAGGTGTTGTATCATGTATAAGAAAGTAGACTCCAAATTATTACAGATTGGAAATAATGTAAGAGAGTATAGAAAACAAAAACATTATAATCAGGAAAAATTGGCAGAATTATTAGATGTGTCTGTTGCTACGGTATCCAGGATCGAAAATGGCAGTTCTGCGATGGATATTTTGATTCTTATGAATATTTCAAAGATATTAGAACAGCCAATTGATAATATTATAAGTTTGGAAAAAGACTAAATGTCCGGAATTATTTCAAAGATTTATTATAATGTGGAAAATTTACATATTTGCTATGGAAAATAGAACAAATGTTCGATAAAATCATAACTGTAAACGAGCTCGAAATATTTCAGCACTGCAGGCTGGAAAAGAAAATGAAAGTGAGGACAGTAAATATGAATCGAAAAGAACTTATAGAGAAACGAAGTATCAATACAAAAGTATTTGAAAATCAGGACCATTCCTGTACAGCAGAGATTTATCTTGCTCCTGTACATTATAAGGATACAGATGGAACCTGGAAGGAAATGGATAATAAGCTGGAAGAGTCATATGAAACAAGTGTTTATGCACAAAAAACAAATCTTGTTTCAGAAGAAGGTTTCACAAACAGGAAGGGAACTTTTGAGGCATTTTTCGCCCAAAAAACATCAGAAGATAATATGATGAGGATTAAAGATCAGTATGGCAGTATTTCATGGGGCGTAGAAAACTGTAATACGGTAGAAGCTGTAAAACAGAAAGATAATACCGTTTGTTATCCTGAAATTCTGGAGGGAATGGAACTGCGCTGTCGTGTAAAGGGAATGCGTATGAAAGAAGATATGGTATTGCTTAGAAAGGAAGCTGCAAAATCATATACATATCTTTATCAGACAGAAGGACTTGTACCTGAGTTGAGGGAGAAAGAAGTACTCTTCTTTGATGAAGGTCAAAACGAAATTTTTAGGGTTCAGGCTCCATATATGAGAGATTTTTCAGGATCAAAATCAGAAAGTATTGAGGTGTCAGCTGAGATGACTGCTGATGGTAAGTGCAGAGTTACTTTTACTCCTGATAGAAACTGGTTAAATGAAGCGAGCAGGAAGTTTCCGGTAGTGATTGATCCTGTGACAACTACTTCCAAAGCAGCGACAGATATTGAAGATGCTTATATTTCATCTAAAAATAATACAGACAATTATTATAACAATGAAAATCTCTGGTTAAAAGGAGGAAACGAAATCAGAAGAAGTTTTCTGAAATTCCAGTTGCCTGAGATTAAGACAGGAGACATGATTGTAAATGCACGTCTTGTAATGGTATCGCTGGGAGAGAATGGTGCAGAGAAAACAATTGCTGTACATAAAGTGATTCAGAGCTGGGAATCAAAAACCATTAACTGGGATAATAAACCAATTTATGAAGAAACAGTTCAGGATTTATGCAAGTTTACTGCTGATAAAATCAAATATGTTGTGATGGATATTACCAGAATGGTAAAGGAGTGGTACAGAGATGGCAGTAATAATGGGCTGATGCTGAAAGAAATTGACGAATTATCAGGTTCCGTACAGCTGATGTCATCAGACTGGGATTCTTCACTCAGTGATTATAGACCCAAAATTGAAATTTCTTATGTAAACTATTCCGGACTTGAAGATTACTGGACGTATCATAGTCAGAATATCGGACGTGCAGGGACTGTCCATGTAAACGATTATAACGGAAATCTGATTCTGGAACATCGTGTCATGGAAACATCAGGAAGCAGAATGCCGGCAGAGGTATCGTTGGTTTATAACACAAATGATAAGGATACCAATATTGGATATGGAAAAGGATTTCGTTTAAATTTCCATCAGATTATCCATAAAAAATCAATAGCGGGGAATGTTTATTATGCTCATACAGATGCAGATGGTACAGTTCATTATTTTGTGGAAAAAGAAGTAGAAAAGGATGGCAATACGGTTAAAGAGTGGAAAGATGAAACAGGGCTGGATCTGACCCTGATCCGAAACTTAAAATCAGAAGAACCTTACACAATACAGGATAAAGACGGAAATAGTATGGTGTTTAATGAGTCTGGATATTTGATTGCGGTAAAAGATAAAAACGGAAATAAATTAACGGTTTCATATGTGAATAATCGTGTAAAAACTATTACAGATGGAGCCGGGCGAATTATTACACTAAATTATTCTCTGGGAAGCGATGGAGAAGAAGCAAACCTGATTCAGGCAGTATCACCATCGGGCAATAAGAAGACTTTTGCCCATACCGCAGGAAGGCTTACCACGGTAACAGATATAGATGGCAAAAAAGTATTTTACACATATGACAGTAATGGAATGCTTGCCAGTGCAGAGAATATTAATGGATATCAGGTAAAATACGGGTATTATACAGAGGAACCTCATCGTGTAAAATCTATCGCAGAGTATGGAGATGGAACAAAAGGTAAAAGCCTTACTATGACGTATGGATATAACAGTACAAAATTTACAGATAACAAAGGGCGAAAAGAGATTTACCGATTTGACAATAATGGAAATCTGCTTCATGTACATGATGGTTTTGGGCATGCTGTAAGCTGTAAATATAATGTTGACGGAAATCATGTAAACCGTCTTGAGAATGCTACCAAGTTACAGGACAATGTAGTGCAGCTGCTGAAAGATCCAGTAGTGCAGGCTGAAAATACTCCTTGGACATCAAAGATTTCTCCGGAAGGTGCCGGAAATACAGAAATCAATATAATAGCAGCTGAATGCATGATGGGAAATCGTTCACTGAAGGCAGAATGCACTTCCGTGAGTGGATATGCATACTGGGCACAAAATGTTAAAGTGAAAAAGGGAATAACCTATACCGTATCCATGTATGTAAAAGCATCTGTTAGTGAGACTGCAGAAGATGGAGGTGCAATTCTGAGAGTCCGCTATATGGACAAAGATGGGGTACAGCAGCTGAAAGATAGTGAAATTATCAAAAAGACAACAGAAGGTTTTGTACGCCTGACTAATACATTTACTGTTCCGGAAGACAGCAGTGATACTGTTGTTAAGGTTTATATGGTTATGTGGCATGCCAAAGGTGTAATGTATGGTGATATGGCACAGCTTGAAACAGGAACGTCCGCTAACAGATGTAACCTGATTGATAATGGGGATTTCCACCTTGGAACTACAGAAGGATTTGAGAAAAATGAAAGCAACACGGATGGTCTTTCAGAAGTTGGAATCGAAGATAATATTCCGATTAAAAGTCAGCTTCTGGTAACTGCATCTTCGCAGGGAGTTTTAAGGAAAACCCCATCAGATACGGGAGAAGTTCTGTCCAGTCTGACGAAACATCAGTTACTTTCCGGATACATTACTGTCGAGAAGAATGGAAGAAACTGGTACTATGCAAAGACAGCAGATGGCAAAGAGGGATATGTCTCAACAGGTCAGGCGATTCCATATCTGGGAGGACATGAAGGAACAAATTCAGCATTCGTAGCAGCAGGAAACTCTATTTTATATAAAAGTGCAGATAAAACCAGTGCCAGAGTACAGGAAGGAATTGATGCAGGAGTTTGTGCTGCTCTTGTAAAAACTGTAGATGGAACGGATGGAAATAAATGGTATTATATGGGACTGCAGATTGATGGCAATCGCTTTTTCGGTTATATGCCGGTTTCTGCCATTGTACGTCTGTGCAGGAATATCGCGAAAGTAGAAGTAAAAAAGGACGGCAGCTATTATTCTTCCAGGAGTACATCAGGAGCAGCAGCGGGAAGCCTCACAGCCGGAACCCGTATGGCAATCAGAGGAACTTCAGTTGATTCTGATGGAAAAGAATGGGGAGTGATCAGAAGAGGCAGTAAATTTTATTATGTTCCAATGTCAAATCTGCAGATAAAAACAGCTCCGTTGTCTGTACGAAAGAGCCGTGACAAAATAGAAGAGTCGGTAGCAGGTCTGGATGAATCTGTTTATCATTTTGTCGGTGAGCCGGACAAAGATAAAAAACTGGTGAAGATTGTGGACATTACCGGAAAAAAAGGTGATACCTATATGGTGAATGCCTGGGGAATGGGAACATCTCTGCCTGAGACAGATAATGATAAAAAGAGGCGTTTTGGTACTGAGGTAAGATTTATCGGCACAGATGGGAAGGCAGATATACATTATACAAATTTTAGTCCGGACATCATGGACTGGCAGTTCCTCAGCGACGTCTATGTAGCAAAGAAAGATTATACCAGTATTGAGGTTGCCTACACATACTGTCATAATGCAAATATAGCATATTTCGATGGGCTGGCATTATATAAAGAAAATTTTGGATGCAGTTATACTTATGATGATGAAAATAACCTCATTTCAGTTAAAGATTTGCAGGAACAGGTAACGAAGTTTGAGTATAACAGTAAGTCTGATATGACAGGTATCACAGATGCGAAAGGTAATTCTTTCAAGTATGAGTATGACAATGAAGAAACAACACGTAATGTAGTTAAGGGGACATCTGCACAGAATGTGGTATATCGTTTTACCTATGATTCAGTGGGCAATGTCCTGAAAAGCGGATGTGTTGATCCGAAAGTTCCGGAGACAGGTACTTGGATTACCAGAGTTATGACATCAGATAAGAATCATGTGAAATCAGTGACAGATGCAGGAGAAAATACGGTTCATTATACATGGGATATGACCAGAGATCTGATGACGGCATTCCAGGATGCAAAGGGGAATAAGATCAGTTATACCTATGATGACATGGAACGTCTTCTTTCAGCTGCACAGACAGTAACTGTAAATGGAAATAGAGAAACAGTCAGAAATAATTATTCTTATACGGATGACAATCTGACGGGAATTGTTCATAATGGTTTTGCCTATGATTTTAACTATAATGCTTTCGGAAATGTCAGTGATGTGTCTGTAGCCGGGAAACAGGCAGTAAGATATGAATATGAGGATGGAAATGGAAATCTGTTAAAAGTATGCTATGGAAATGGTGCATATATTCGCTATGAATATGATAAACAGAATCGAATTCATATGGTTTATTTCAAGGATGCGGCGGACAGTAAAGAACAGGATCTTTACAGATATGCTTATGATAAGCAGGGAAATATTTATGCAGTAAAATCATATGAAGCAGGAAAGACATACTATCTGTTTTATGATTTCCTGGATCGTTTGGTGAGGGTAAGAGATGAGTTGGGAAGCGTTTATGAATATGCCTATGATGCAAATAACTGTATGGAGTCAATGGTACATACCTGCGGAACACATACAATGAAAACAGTATATACCTATGACAAGGACAGCAGAGAAACAAAGACCAGATGTGCAAAGACCTGTGAAAGAACTACAGAGTATGACAAGTTCGGCAGAGTGTCCAGGCGTACCTGGAATACAACATCTCCTTATATATCAGCATATTCTTACATTGACAATGGGGAGAACCGTTACAGTCTTCCTAAAACAATTAAGAATGGTTCTGAAACCTTAAACTATACATATGATGCAAACGGAAATATCATAAGTATCAAGGATTCTGCGGGTGAGAGTACATTTCGATATGATGAATTAAACCAGTTGATCCGGGAAAATAATCATCAGTTAAACAAAACCATCACTTATGCCTATGATCTGGGTGGTAATCTGACAGTAGAAAAAGAGTACGCATTTATGACTGCGGAAACTCTTCCTGATACACCTGTGAAGACAATGACAGGAACTTATGACAGTGCATGGAAGGATAAACTCCTGAGCTGGGATGGCACAGCAATGACTTATGATGCCATTGGAAACATGCTTACCAGAGGAGGAACAACTTATACCTGGACACAGGGACGCAGGCTTTCTGGTGTAGAAAATGGAAAGAGCATTAAATATCTTTACGATCATACTGGTGCCAGAGTGAAAAAAACAGTAGACAATACAGTGACTGAATATCAGTGGGCAGGAGATCTTCTCCTTTCTGAGAAAACTGACGGAAGAATCATCTGGTACTGTTACGACTCCCAGGCAAATCTGATTTCTGTTACCATCAGGGGAATCACCTATTTTTATGTACGAAATGTACAGGGTGACATCATTGCCATTGTTGACGCAGATGGAAAAGTGGTAGTAAAATATACTTATGACAGCTGGGGAAAAGTGGTAGCTGTTACTGGTGAGCTGGCAGACACAGTAGGTGTTCAGAATCCATTCCGCTATAAGGGATATTATTATGATAATGAAACAGGTATGTATTATCTGAAAAGTAGATATTATGTTCCGGCTCTGAAGAGATTTATTTGTACAGACGAAATAAAATATACAGTAGCATCACCAAAAGACAGATCTTTTAAAAATCTATATGTATATTGTGACAATAATCCATATAGCAGAGAAGATCCAACAGGAAGATTTTGGACCGAAATGATTGTTAAAGGTGTCGTAGGAGCTATAACAAATGTAGTATCTTGTGGAGTCGCAGCTAAAGTAACCGGTCAATCATACACAATTACAGATAAAGTATGCGCAGCTATTTCGGGATTTGTGGGAGGATTAAATCCTTTAGCAGGTGGAATTGTAAGCGCAACTATTTCCATAATATGTGCTGTGTTTATTAATAAATCAACAATTACAGAAACAATGGTGAACGCTGCGGCTGCTTTTACAGGTACTGTGGGGATAGGAGGATTGAGTGGATTTGTATGTAATGGCGCATTAACAATTCCAGAAGCTGCATTTAATGCAATATATGGAATGGGAGGAAATTTAGTTTCTGCGGGAACAAATGCAGGAATAACTAAAACACATCAAATTAGACAATCGACCACATCTAATACAATAAATAAAAATTATATAATAGCTGATAGATGCATTGGAGGCGGTGTAGAATGTAATCCTAGGTTGGGAATATATAGAAAGTTTCTAACTTATCAAACCAGTACAGGAGTATTGTATAATAGGTATATATGATATAAAAAATACATTTTGATAAATAATGAAAGTATTTATAGGAGCATTCCTGTAATTCATTAAAAGCGCCAATTGAATAAAGAAGAACCTCAAGGTAAGATTGAGTTGCATCTTGGCGGATGTAAACAAAACAATCAAACACCGGAGATTCCAAATGAATTATACACAGAATGAAAAGATTGAGCAAGTAACAGATTCAATAATAGTTGTCGGAGTTGATATCGGAAGCCAGATACATTATGCCAGAGTTTTTGACAACAGAGGGCGCGAACTTACAAAACGTGTTTTTTCTTTTCATAACAATCTGGAAGGTTTCAATTTTTTCAATCTTTGGGCTGAGACACTTAAGACTGAGAATAACAAGACCTCAATTCTGATCGGCTGCGAGCCAACAGGTCATTACTGGTTTGCATTTGCGAAGTATGTAAATGATCATCAGAAAAGATTAGTAATGGTCAATCCTTTCTCAGTTAAGAAGATCAAGGAACTTGATGATAACAGTCCAAAGAAAACGGATTCAAAAGATCCTAAAACAATCGCAAAAATGGTTGTGGATGGGAGATATTCAATCCCATACATGCCAGAAGGCATTTATGCCGAAATAAAGAGACCTGGTATACAGACGTGACAGGATCATGAAGCAGCACAACATATCTGCAAACAGGATCCAGAGATGGCTTGCAATACATTTCCCAGAGTATCTGGGATTATACACAAGATTTGATGCAATAAGCGGCTTGGCAGTGCTTGAAAAAGCACCATTGCCAAAAGACGTGATCGCACTTGGAGTAAATGGAATCCGAAAGATCTGGCATGACAAAAAGATGCGTGTCAGAGGAGTTACAGAAGATAGGGCAAAGACCCTGGTTGAAGCTGCGCACAACAGTGTTGGACTTGACGGAGAATGTCTTAAAATAATCGTTCAGCAGCTTTTTGCTTTTTGTTGAACATGCACTAAAAAGAATAGAGAGTATAAGAAAATGAAAATCAGAATGAGAAATCCAGAATTTCCACTGTATTTTATTGGGGAATTAGGTTTTGGTATATTTTTATTTTTGGATAGTCCATATAAAGTAATTTCATTAAAAGAAAAATGTATTATGATTTTGATATGTGTGACCATTTGGAATATTGTATTTATGATTTCGCGAATGCGTATTATTATCATGGATAAAAATGGATGCACAGTAAAGTTGCTTTTGTGGAAAAAAACATATAAGTGGGAAGATTTAGAAATCATTCGTGAAGATTGCTGGAACAGTGGAAGACTGCATTTAAAAGGAATTGTTTTTTCAAGTAGAAGAATGGGAAAAAATGGAAAGGTTTATTCAACTAAGAAAATTTTTCGATCATTACAATTTCTGAATTGCTTTTTTATTATATTTGATGATGAAGATGTGGAAAGAATATATGCATTGAAGAATAAGCTGGGAAAAGTTCCCGAATTTAAGAAGACTTCTGAAAATATACTTACCCAGTTGAAGGACTGGGGAGTAAAAGTTGAAAAAGGAGAAAATTTAAAAAAAGAAGAAAAACAAAAGCTTTATGATGAAATGGTTCGTATAAAAAAAGAACAAAAGAAGAATAAATGATGAATCAGAGAGCGGTTGGCATTCCCCACTGACCGTTCTTTTTGTACCCATTTTTAAGAAAAAAGAGGCGAAAAACCATGAAATGTAAATTTTGTAAGGACAGTTGCTGTATAGCTTGAATATGTCATATCTGTTCGGAGAAGCAAAAGTGAGCGTATATAATAAAAGAGCGATTGAGGTAATATTTCCTGAGATATGTCTTGCGCATTGATTGCTACAAAAAATAAATTACTTTTCGCTAAGATGTAGAAAAGCCCATTTTTCTGTGATAAGATGATAAGGATTCGATAAACAATGATTGTTTTACGAACAGACAGAAAGCATGCATCAAACTGCATGACAGAAGAGAACGGAGTTGAAAAGGTGAAAAAAAGAAAAAATTTTTTCAGAAGTCTGCGTTTTCGTATTCTGATCATCCTGATCATTCTGGGAATCGTGCCGGGGGTTATTGTAACATATACGATGCTTCATAACTATCAGAACCGGGCGGTTGCAATGCTTACAGAGACAGTGGGTGATCAGTGCGATATTTTATGTAATCTGATCATCAGGGAGAATTATCTCAATGATACAGATTCAGAGGTTGTAAACAGCAAGCTGGAACTGTTTTCCAATGTGTATAACGGACGCATTCTGCTGGCTGACAGAGATTTTAAGATAGTGAGTGATACCTTCCACACAGAGGAGGGAAAGACGCTTCTCAGTTCACTGGCTGTAGCCTGTCTGAAAGGAGAAGAGACAAGCAATTATGACGTCAGAAGTAAAGTACTGGAGCTTGCAGTTCCTGTACAGAGTCCGGATGTGCAGCAGCTTCAGGGCGTGATGCTGGTAAGTGTTTCGGCTGTTGATATTGCGGAAACACTGGCAGAGATGGAACAGAGAGGCGTGATGCTGATCGGAAGTATTGTTGTTCTTTCAGTATTTCTGGCATGGCTGCTCTCTACAATACTTGTAAAACCACTTGCAAGAGTGACGAAGGCCATTGAAGACCTGACAGATGGCATGCTGGATGAAGAAATCAGTGTTCCTGACTATACGGAGACAGAGCTGATCACAGATGCATTCAACAAGATGGTCAACCGCATGAAAATTCTTGATGAATCCAGGCAGGAGTTTGTATCCAATGTGTCCCATGAACTGAAGACACCCCTGACTTCCATGAAGGTTCTGGCAGATTCTCTGGTTGGACAGCAGGGCGTCCCGGAGGAACTGTATCAGGAGTTTATGAGTGATATTACTGCTGAGATCGACAGAGAGAATAAGATCATTACAGATCTGCTCTCGCTGGTAAAGATGGATAAGAAAGCAGCAGATGTAAACATCACCCATATGGATATCAATCAGCTTCTGGAGGATATCCTCAAGCGCTTGCGTCCCATTGCAGACAGGCGCAATATCGATCTGATCCTGGATTGCTTCCGCCCTGTGGATGCAGATGTGGATGAGGTGAAGTTTACGCTTGCCATCAGTAATCTGGTGGAGAATGGCATTAAATATAATGTGGATGATGGATGGGTGCGTGTGTCTCTGGATGCAGACCATAAATATTTCTATATAACAGTGGCGGATTCCGGTATGGGAATCCCTGAGGACAGTATAGAGAGAATCTTTGAGCGTTTCTATCGTGTGGACAAGTCCCATTCCAAGGAAATCGGGGGAACCGGTCTGGGACTGGCGATCACCAAGAGTTCTATTGCAATGCACCATGGAACGATCAAAGTATTCAGTAAAGAAGGAGAGGGAACTACATTCTCTGTGCGTATTCCTCTGTCTTATATACCGTCATAGGAGGTGCCATTGTGAAAAGGAAACTTTCAATCATTATAACAGCGTTAATACTAAGCATCCTTGCGGCTGGGTGTTCTGTGGAGATACATGAAGATTCGGGTAAACAGGATGCCAAATATTATCTGTACGATATCAGCTCTGATGAAACTCAGCTTCAGAAGGAAATCTACTCTCCGGAGGAGACAACTGCAGATTATATGCTTAAGGATATGATGCAGCGGATGAACAGCCAGCAGACAGATTCGCAGAACCGGATCAGTCTGCTTCCTGACGGAGTACAGATGAATTACAGTATAGAAGAGGATGTGCTGGTGGTAAACTTTAACAGTCAGTACAGTGGCATGAGCCGCGCCAGGGAACTGCTTGTGCGTGCAGGTGTTGTGAAGACTTTTCTTCAGGTTCCGGGGATTAATTCTGTGCGTTTTACAATAGAAAATGAAGATCTGACAGATTCCAGGGGACAGGCTGTGGGAAATATGACTGCAGATACTTTTGCCGAGTTCACAGGAACTGAACCGGATGCCTATTGCAGCAATACCTTTACGCTTTATTTTACTGATAAGAGTGGTCAGGAGCTGGTAAAAGAACAGCGTACTGTGCGGTATAAACGCAGTATCCCCAAAGAGAGGATCGTTCTGGAACAGTTAATGAAGGGACCGCTGGAAAAAGGGCATTACCCCACAATTCCGGAGAATACGGAGGTTCTGAATGTGACCATAGCAGACAGGATCTGCTATGTGGCATTTGACGGAGTATTTTCTTCCTATGCGCTGGATGTATCGGAGAAAATACCGGTATATTCTGTGGTAAATTCGCTGCTGGATGCGCTGGATGCAGACAAAGTGCAGATTACGGTCGGCGGGAAGGACAGGCTGGATACCTTTGGTAAGAAGATGGAGCTGTATCATTTTTATGAAAGAAATGATAAGCTGGTAGTCAAGGAAAAAGAGTGATATTCATAAACGAAGAGGAGGCACAAAAGTGAGGAGACGCCCTGTGTGTATCCTGTGCATGCTTCTGGTTGTTTTTCTGTGTGTGACAGACTGGCTGGGATTTTCCCTGATAAGGGGGAATCCACTGCCACAGTCTGTGCAGACATGGATCAGAAAGCATCCGGAATCCACCATCTGCGGGGAGGTGGTCAGGTGCCGGGAGAATGAAGATTTTCAATCTGTATATCTTAGAAATACTTATCTTATTTACAATTCTGAAAAAGTTTCCATTGATAATATAAAGGTTTATTTAAAACAAAAAAAGAATCATAGCGGTAACAGTGATGTTGATAAACTTCTGGCAGGAAGTCTTGTTCTGGTGTCCGGAAAACTGGAAGAGGTGCAAAGTCCCACGAATCCGGGAGAATTTGACAGCAAAGCATACTATGGCTGCCAGAGGATCTACTATGTGATGAAGAAAGGAAAGATAAAGAAGCAGTCGCAGAGTCATTCTGCATATGGGCAGTTCCTGATCGATGTGCAGCAGAAATTTGCAGGTATTCTGGAGAAGACCTGTGGAATGGAAGCTGGAGCGTTTGAAGCAATCGTGCTGGGAGATAAAACAAATCTGGATCCGGAGTTGAAAATGCGTTATCAGATGGCAGGGATTATACATATCCTGGCGATTTCGGGGCTTCATATCAGTCTTCTTGGAATGGGACTGTATAATCTGCTGAAAAAAATCGGTCTGGGTATCTGGCCGGCAGGCCTGCTGGCGCTGGTGATCATGCTTCAGTATGGGATGATGACCGGAGGGACTGTTTCAACTATGCGGGCAGTATGTATGTTTTTACTTTCTGTAGGTGCAAAGATCGCAGGACGGATTTATGATATGCCTACAGGAATGGCGGCTGCGGCGATCCTGATCCTTATGGAAAATCCGGCGTATCTGCTTGATGGAGGTTTTCTGCTGTCTTTTGGATCGGTGATTGGGATTGGCTGTGTCTGGCCGTTAGTGCAGGAGGGGATGGATGTATTAAACCGGAAAAAACGAAGTGAGGTTAATGAGAAGGGAAAAATCAGAGATAAACTTCTGATGTCATTTCTGGCATCCGGAGTTGTGCAGCTTACCACACTTCCCATAGTGCTGTGGTTTTACGGAGAAGTGTCGGTGATGGGGATTTTTCTGAATCTGCTGGTGCTTCCTACTGTGGGGATTGTACTGGGAAGCGGAACTGCCGGTGCATTACTTGGATTAGTCACTGTCAGAGGAGCGTTTCTGGCTGTTGTTCCGGGCAGGATTATTCTGAGAGGATATGAGTTCCTGACAGTGCTACTGGGGCGACTCTCGTTTTGTACATGGATTGGCGGAAAGCCGGAAGTGTGGCAGATCGTTGGATATTATCTGGTTCTGGCAGCAGCGGTGTGGATATACAGAGCGGGTGTGAAGAAAAGTGAAAATGGTAAGATCTTTGCGTGGAAAATCCGGGCTGTATATGCAGGTATGGTATGCTTTGCAATTCTGCTGATCGGTTACAGACCGCATGAAGATTTCTGCATCGCCTGTCTGGATGTGGGACAGGGAGACGGAATTGTGGTGGAAATAGAAAACAGATGGAATATCCTGATCGACGGGGGCAGCACGAATAAGAATGAACTGGGAAAATATCAGCTGCTCCCATACTTGAAGAGCAGAGGGATTTCCAGACTGGACGGAATTTATGTTTCTCACACAGATGAAGATCATATCAGCGGGGTGCGGGAACTTCTGGAATTTGTTGAGAAAGATCTGACTTCTCTGCGCATAGAGAATCTGATCCTGCCCAAATGGAGCGATATTCAGGAGAATAAAAATTATCGGGAGCTGACAGAGCTGGCAGAGTCAGCGGGAGTTCGGGTGCTTACTGTGAAAGCAGGAGATGAGATCAGATATGGAACTGTCAGACTGAAGGTTCTGTGGCCGGAGTCCACAGCATCAGGGAAGGAAGTAAATGAAGATGCGATGGTTCTGGAAATGATAAGCAAAGATTTCAAAGGGCTTTTTACCGGAGATATCGGGATGGTGACAGAAGAAAAACTGATACAGAATGGGTGTCTTGAAGATGTGGACTTCCTGAAAACTGCTCATCACGGTTCCAGATATTCTACAGGAGCAGAGTTTCTGGAAATCGTCAGACCGGAACTGGCTGTTGTTTCCTGTTCTGCAACAAACACATACGGGCATCCGTCGCCGGATACGCTGGAACGGCTGAAGAAGAGTGGAAGCAGAGTGCTGATCACCAGAGACTGTGGGGCGGTTACAATAGTCAATGGAAAATCTGTTTCTGCCTTTAATCGAATCAAGTAAGACCCCTGTGGAGATGTGAAAAGCAATAAGCAGTAGGATTTTCAAAGTGGTTACGTTCACAGTAACGTAGCCAAAATTCATTATAGATTGCCTGTGGCAATGGAATTTTGGCTTGTATGTCTCGGGATTTTGGCATATTCATGCCAAAACACCTCGCGGAATAGTGATGTGTGAACAGTAACTCAAAGCAAACAATGTTGTCATGATTATATACAGGTGTCTTGACACCTATATATCCGGGGAGTATAATTGCACAGACAAACGAAAATCAGGCATGATGTGAGGGAAGAAAGATGAAAGAACATTATGATGTCATTATTGTGGGAACAGGGGCAGCCGGACTGTACTGTGCACTGAACCTTCCGGAGAAAATGAAAATCCTGCTTATCACCAAGCAGGAGGCAGACCAGTCAGATTCATTCCTGGCACAGGGCGGAATCTGTATGCTGCGCGGCGAAGATGACTATGAAAATTATTTTGAAGATACCATGCGGGCAGGACATTATGAGAATAATAAACGGGCAGTAGATCTGATGATCCGCAGCTCCAATGATATTATCAGAGATCTTCTGCGTTATCATGTGGATTTTGCAAGGGATGGTCTGGGAAATCTGGCATTTACCAGAGAGGGAGCACATTCCCGGCCAAGAATTCTTTTTCATGAGGATATTACAGGAAAAGAAATCACACAGACTCTCTTAACTGCTGCAAAAATAAAAGAAAATATTGAAATTTGTGAATATATGACTATGGTAGACCTGATCTCCAAAGACAATACAGTCTGCGGAATCATTGCAATGGACCGGAATGACCAGGCATTTCCTGTTTATTCTCAGTATGTGGTTCTTGCCTGCGGCGGAATCGGCGGGCTTTTTAAAAACTCTACCAACTTTTCGCATATTGCGGGAGATGGTGTGGGAATTGCAATGAAACACCATGTGGAAATGGAAAATCTGGACTATATCCAGATTCATCCGACAACTCTCTATTCAAAGAAACCCGGACGGCGTTTCCTGGTTTCAGAATCAGTCAGAGGAGAAGGTGCTCTTCTGTATGATAAGAACGGACAGCGTTTTACAAACGAATTACAGCCGAGAGATCTGCTGAGCCAGAAGATTTTTGCCCAGATGGAAAAGGATGGAACAGAGTTTGTATGGGAAGATATGCGCCCTCTGGGAGAGAAAACAATTCTGGAACATTTTCCTCATATTTATGAACAATGCGTGGAAGAGGGTTTTGATCCGAGAAAAGAGCCAATCCCGGTTGTTCCGGCACAGCATTATTTTATGGGTGGAATCAAGGTAAATCTGGGAAGCAAAACTTCCATGAAGGGACTTTATGCCTGTGGAGAGACAAGCTGTAATGGCGTCCATGGAAGAAACCGTCTGGCAAGTAATTCTCTTCTGGAATCTCTGGTCTTTGCAAGAAAGGCTGCAGATGATATGATATTTGGACAGATACCGGAATATGTGCGGGCAGATGAAATTGATATGAATATGTATGAAAGCAGAGAAGAACTGCTTAATGCCTGCCACGAAACCGTATTAAAAGAGATTGAAAGGATGAAAAAAAGTCATGAATAGTATTACAATGAAAATGCAGGCAGACAAGCTGATCCGTATGGCGCTTCAGGAGGACATTACCAGTGAGGATGTTTCCACGAATGCAGTGATGCGAAGCGCGGTAAAAGGAACCGTAGATCTGATCGCAAAGGAAGACGGAATCATTGCCGGACTGGATGTATATGCGAGAGTATTCCAGATTTTGGATGAGAAAACAGAGATCAGTTTCAACTTTAAAGACGGTGAGACAGTAAAGAAGGGCGATCTTCTTGGAACAGTAACAGGAGATATCCGGGTGCTTCTTTCCGGAGAGAGAGTTGCCCTGAATTATCTCCAGAGAATGAGTGGTATCGCTACTTATACAAAACAGGTTTCAAAGCTTCTGGAAGGAAGTAAGGTAACACTTCTGGACACCAGAAAGACAACTCCGAACTGTCGTGTTTTTGAAAAATATGCTGTACGTATAGGCGGCGGATGCAACCACAGATATAATCTTTCTGACGGAGTACTGCTTAAGGATAATCATATCGGAGCAGCCGGAAGCGTAGCGAAAGCAGTGGCCATGGCAAAAGAATATGCACCATTTGTCCGTAAGATCGAGATTGAAGTAGAGACTATGGAACAGGTAAAAGAAGCAGTAGAAGCAGGAGCAGATATCATTATGCTTGACAATATGACACCGGAAATGATGAAAGAAGCAGTAGAGCTTATCGCAGGCCGGGCACAGACAGAATGCTCCGGAAATATCACAAAGGAAAATATCGCCAAAATCCTGGAAACAGGTGTGGATTTTGTTTCCAGCGGTGCACTGACGCATTCTGCTCCAATCCTTGACATTTCCATGAAGAATCTTCATGCAATATAATAACATGGCAGCGAAGCTGTTTTGCAGCGGATAATTTGCTATAGGATTATATCGTGGAGAAAGGATGGGAAAGTATGAATACTGCTCAGAGAAGAACTGAAATTTTAAAGCTCCTTCAGCAGGAAGAAAAACCTGTGGCTGCCAGGGCGATGGCATCACAGTTCGGAGTAAGCAGACAGGTGATCGTGCAGGATATGGCTGTGATACGTGCATCTACACCGGGAATCCTGTCAACGACCAGAGGATATGTGTTGCAGCAGGATAAAGATATTGCATGCACCAGAGAATTTAAAGTACGCCATGGGCAGGAGCAGGCAGCGGAGGAACTGAATCTGATCGTGGACTGTGGCGGGCGGGTGAAAAATATCAGCATCAGCCACAGGGTTTATGGCCGTGTCACTGCAGAAATGGATATTAGTTCCAGACAGGATGTGAATGAATTTGTCCAGGCGATCAACAACAGCCATTCCAGTGTATTAAGCAGTGCTACTTCCGGGTATCACTATCATCTGATAGAAGCATCCAGCCAGGCAAGGCTGGATTTGATTGGAGAACAGCTGAAGAAAGCAGGTTTCCTTGCGCCACTTCAGCCCTGGGAAAAGGAAAAACATCATAATATAAATATATAAGTAAGAAGGATTCAGAAGATGACAATAGCAGAAATTCAGCAGGAAATCCTGCTAATGAAAAAAGAACAGGATATCTGTATTCTTGCACACGCATATCAGGGTCAGGAGATTCTGGAAGTAGCAGACTATACAGGAGATTCCTATGGCCTGAGTGTACAGGCGTCCAAAAGAGACTGCAGCGGTGTGATTATGTGCGGCGTTCGTTTTATGGCAGAAACCTGCAAGATTTTAAGCCCGAAGAAGAGAGTATGGCTTGCTAATCCTGTGGCCGGATGTCCCATGGCAGAGCAGTTGGATCTGGAAGGTCTGCGTGAATTAAAAGCACAGTATCCGGATTATGCAGTTGTCGCCTATATTAATACAACTTCAGAACTGAAAACAGAATGTGACGTATGCGTTACGTCCTCATCAGCAGTTGAAATCTGCAAAAGGCTGGAGCAGGATAAGATTTTATTTATTCCGGATCCGAACCTGGGACATTATGTGGCGGAAAAGCTTCCGGAGAAAACATTTGCATTTTATAAAGGCGGATGTCCGAGACATATCGTGGTCAGTGCAAAAGATGTAGAAAAAGCCCGCGCAATGCATCCGGATGCACTTTTCCTGGTACACCCGGAATGCCGTCAGGAAGTAGCAGAGCAGGCTGATTATGTAGGCTCCACCACAGGAATCATGGAATTTGCAAAGAAATCTGAACATAAAGAATTTATCATCGGAACAGAAAACAGCATTGTAGAGCATCTTCAGTTTGAATGTCCTGATAAGAAATTTTACCCGGTTGCAGTACAGCTTACATGCATGAATATGAAGGTTACCACCTTAATGGACATCTATAACTGTCTGAAAGGACAGGGCGGGGAAGAAATCTTCCTTCCGGAGAATATCATGGAAGGCGCCGGAAGATGCATTCACAGAATGGTGGAGCTGGGCGGCTGAATAATAATCTGAAATTTTCTGCTGGCTATTATGTCATGGAATTGATACAATAAAAGTAACGTTACTGAGAACAGTAACAAAGTAACTGCTCTGCAGTCTGATATCTTGGTATCTGTGAATAGAACAACAGATTGCTGAACAGTTACAGACAAAACAGCCTCAGGAGTAGAAAATTGAAAAACATACAGGCAGACATTAAATCAGGAAATTTTAAACAGGTGTATCTTCTCTATGGAGAGGAAGCATATCTGAAACAACAGTATAAACAGAATCTGGTAAAGGCGCTGAATCCGGATGGTGATACTATGAACTTCAATCATTATGAAGGCAAGGGGATTGATGTAAAACAGTTGATCGACCTCTGTGAAACCATGCCATTTTTCGCAGAGCGCAGAGTGGTTTTGCTGGAAGATACAGGTTTTTTCAAAAATAAGTGTGAAGAACTGGCAGATTATATGAAAGAGCTGCCGGACTATCTGTATCTGGTTTTTGCAGAAACGGAAGTAGACAAGAGAAACCGCATGTACAAAGCAGTAAAATCTTGCGGAAGTATTGCGGAATTTATCAGACAGGATGAAAAAACTCTGATGCGTTGGGCAGCAGGGATCCTGGGGAAAGCCGGAAAAAAGATCACCCAGAGAGACATGGAACTTCTGCTGACCAAAACAGGAACTGATATGGGGAATCTCAGGATGGAGATGGAGAAGCTTATCAGTTATACAGAAGGCAGGGATGTGGTGACTGCAGAGGATATTGAAGAAATCTGCACCACCCAGACAACCAACAGAATTTTTGATATGGTGCGTGCAGTAACAGAGAAAAATCAGAAGCGTGCACTGGAACTTTATTATGATCTGCTGACATTGAAAGAGCCACCGATGAGGATCCTGTTTCTTCTTGCGAAGCAGTATCGCCAGCTGCTGTTGGCAAAACAGTTTGCGGCAGCAGGACTTGCGCAGACGGAGATAGCCTCAAAACTGGGAGTGCCTGGGTTTGTTGTGAAAAATATCACAACATGTGCCAGAGCCTATGCTATATCAGAACTGGAACAGGCAGTAAAAGATTTTGTGGATGCAGAAGAATCGGTGAAAACAGGACGCCTGGAAGATAAGCTGAGCGTAGAATTACTGATCATTAAGTACAGCAGTAAAGTAAAATAAGAAAAACGGTAACTGCCGGATATTCTGGCAGTTACAAAAGATAATAACAAAAAAGACAGCCACATGACGGTGATGGCTGTCCTTTTTAATCATAAGCTTATAATTAAAAATTTAATCTATAATTAGTCAATGCTGTTAACAGCTTTAGCTAAACGGGCAACTTTTCTTGCGCAGTTGTTTTTATGATAAACACCTTTGGATGTAGCTTTGCTGATTGTGGAAACAGCATCCTTTAATGCTACTTCTGCAGCTGCCTTATCTTTATTTGCTACTGCTGCTTCAACTTTCTTCATAGAAGTTTTAACTGCAGATTTGATTGCTTTGTTTCTTGCTGCTTTAGTTCTGTTTACTAAAATTCTTTTCTTAGCAGATTTAATGTTAGCCAATTCGTACACCTCCAATTTAATTCGATAAAATATTATTATACTCCTGTCATAGAAACAGACACGGGCGCTCCTATGAACATGCTTATATATATTATCTCAAATAATCTTCCTTGTCAATACATATTTCCATAAAAAAAGCTAAAAATAGATATAAAGTTACTGTTCACACACCACTATCCCGCGAGGTGTTTTGGCATGAATATGCCAAAATCCCGAGACATACAAGCCAAAATTCCATTGCCGCAGGCAATCTGGAATGAATTTTGGCTACGTTACTGTGAACGGAGTGAACAGTAACGATATAAAAAGTTGTTATAAGAACGGAGCAAACAGTAACAAATATTGAATGAAGTATGGAGGGAAAAGAGATGCTGGATAATTACGGAATAAGAACAGACCTGGCGCTGGAGGCAACCGAACGGTTTACAGAGGAAAACGTAGAAGTCCGGGGAGTGGAGATCCACGAAGATTATAACGAAGAGAAAGATATCCGTACCACTGTGGTAAAGATCACCACAGAAAACGGTGCCCGGACAATGGGACGGCCCCAGGGAAGCTATATTACGATAGAAGCTCCGGGGCTTTCTGTACATGATGAGGATTATCACAGAGAAATTTCCCTGGAAATCGCCCGTCATTTACAGAATGTGATCAATCTGGAGCGTGAGCTGTCCATTCTGGTAGTAGGTCTGGGAAATTCAGCGATCACAGCCGATTCCCTGGGGCCTCATGTGGTAGAAAATCTTCATATAACGAGACATATGATAAGAGAGTATGGCCTGCAGAGTCTTGGAAAAGAAAAAATGCACCGTATCAGCGGAATTATCCCGGGAGTAATGGCGCAGACAGGGATGGAGACATCTGAAATCATACAGGGAATCGTGGCAGAGACAAAGCCGGACATAGTGATTGCCATTGATGCGCTGGCAGCAAGAAGCACCAGACGCCTGAACCGTACAATTCAGATCACAGATACAGGAATCAACCCGGGTTCCGGTGTAGGCAATCACAGAGTGGGGCTTACAGAAGAAAATCTGCAGGTAAAAGTGATCGGGATCGGAGTACCCACCGTAGTAGATGCGGCAACTATCGTCCATGATTCCATGGCACACCTTCTGGAAGCTCTGGAAGAGGCAGAACAGAAAGAATTTCTGGAAGAAATGATATCTCCTCATCTTCACACCATGTTTGTAACTCCCAAAGATGTGGATGAGACAGTAAAATACCTGAGCTTCACAATCTCAGAAGGACTGAACATGGCGTTTGAGGAAATAGGCGGCTGACCGGAAAATTGTTCCGTCAGTGTGAACAGGGTATAAATGGGAAAACATGGACATAGGATAAGTCAAGAGGTGATCCATGTGACAAACGTTCAGAAAGCGTTCTGCATTCTGCTTAGCATGTGCTTTTTTGCCACTCTGGCAGTATTGCCGGGGACATTTTTTACAGGAGAAAATGTGTACAGGCATCTGCCTCTGTACCGCTTTCTGGAAAAAAGAGCTCATACGAGTTCCTGTGAAGATCTTGAAACCTATAAAAAAATAGCAGGAGAAAACGGAAAATATCTGGGAGAGCGTGCACAGTCCGAACAATTGCTGGCAGAAAAAAACGAATCTGAAGAATTACAGACACCAGAATCTACACCGGTACCGAAAGAAACAGCAATTCCTTCGAAAACAGTAAAATCAGCGAAAATATCAGAGTCAGCGAAAATATCAGAATCAGAACAAACTTCAAAAAAATCAGACAAGACACCTAAACCGAAAAAGATAACCGCGTCACCGGAAAATCATGAAACGGACAAATCACAGAAGCCGCAAGAGTCAGCAGCGCAGAATGACCAAAATATTCAGAACAGCACAGAAACCATTGCTGCTGCAGTTCCTCATCCAATAATCGACCTGTCCCCCGAAAAACTGGCAGATTATAATTATCTTCTGGGACAATTCTATATCGTAGATTCCAACACAGAAGCAGATGCCGTACAGATTAATGCCGGGGATTTTCTGAAACAGGACTTAAAAATTACCAAAGAAACCGATACCCCTCAGATTCTGATCTATCACAGCCATTCGCAGGAAACCTTTGCAGATTCCAGAGAAGGGGAAGAATCCGACACGATTGTAGGAGTAGGAGATTATCTGACACAGCTTCTCACAGAAAACTACGGTTATCAGGTAGTCCATCTCAAAGAGCAGTTTGACATGGCAGGCGGTGAACTGGACCGCAGCGCCGCTTATGATTATGCCCGCGATTATCTGGAACCCTACCTGCAGGAAAACCCGGATATCCAGGTGATTATAGACCTTCACCGGGACGGCGTCCCTGAAGACCGGCATCTTGTAACAGAGATCAATGGAAAACCCACAGCCCAGATCCTTTTTTACAATGGACTGAGTTATACGACATCCAAAGGTTCCCTGGACTATCTGCCAAATCCATACATACAGCAAAATCTGGCATTCTCCTTTCAGCTGGAATACCAGGCAGCCCAATACTATCCTCAATTTTACCGGGGAATTTACCTTGCAGGTTACCGCTACAATCTCCACCTCCGTCCCCGCGCCCTTCTTCTGGAAGCCGGAGCCCAGACCAACACTGTCCAGGAAGTAAAAAATGCCATGGAACCATTTGCCGACATCTTAGACAAGGTACTGCAGGGCTGAATTCCAATTACTAGAGCGTGTCTGAAAAATCATTCCCGCAATCTGCACGCCCCACAAATTGTGACGCACATCTTGCAGAAAGCCTTTTTCAGACACACTCTAGGATGTTTCTGGTTACTGTTCATATCTACTATCCCGCGAGGTGTGTGAACAGTAACAACAGTAATTGTTTTTGTGCGTCCATGTAGATAAATAGATGACAAATCCTTCCCCAATATGTTATAATACAAAATTAGCAAACCCATCAATTACAGTATATAAGAAAGAACTCAGGAGGGAATTCCTTAATGATAGACCAGAGCAAAATCAGAAATTTCTGTATTATTGCACACATAGACCACGGCAAATCCACTCTTGCCGACCGAATCATCGAAATGACCGGCACTCTGACAGAACGTGAAATGCAGTCACAGGTACTGGATAACATGGAACTTGAAAGAGAACGTGGAATCACCATTAAATCTCAGGCAGTACGAATTGTATACAAAGCCAAAGACGGCGAAGAATACATTTTCAACCTGATCGACACCCCCGGACACGTAGACTTCAATTACGAAGTATCCCGAAGCCTTGCAGCCTGCGACGGTGCAATCCTGGTAGTAGATGCAGCTCAGGGAATCGAAGCCCAGACACTGGCAAATGTATATCTTGCCCTTGACCATGACCTGGATGTCCTTCCGGTCATCAACAAAATCGATCTGCCAAGTGCAGAACCGGATCGTGTGGTAAATGAAATCGAAGATGTCATCGGCCTTGAAGCCCATGACGCACCAAGGATTTCTGCCAAAACAGGACTTAATGTAGAAGAAGTCCTGGAACAGATCGTAACAAAGATCCCGGCACCTCATGGGGATGTAGATGCACCATTAAAAGCCTTGATCTTTGACTCCATTTATGATGCATACAAAGGCGTTATCGTATTCTGCCGTATTATGGATGGACGTGTGAAAAGGGGCACCCAGATCCATATGATGGCAACAGGCTTCACCACAGAAGTTGTGGAAGTCGGATATTTTGGCGCAGGACAGTTCATCCCATGCGAGGAACTGACAGCAGGTATGGTAGGCTACATTACAGCCAGCATCAAAAATCTTGGCGATACCCGTGTAGGTGATACAGTTACAGACAAAAACAGACCATGTGCAGAAGCACTTCCGGGTTATAAGAAAGTAAACCCTATGGTATACTGCGGATTATACCCGGCAGACGGTGCCAAATACGGTGATCTGAGAGATGCTCTTGAGAAGCTTCAGCTCAATGATGCCTCGCTGTTCTATGAACCGGAGACATCCGTAGCCCTTGGCTTTGGTTTCCGATGCGGTTTTCTGGGATTGCTCCATCTTGAGATCATTCAGGAGCGTCTGGAAAGAGAATACAACCTTGATCTTGTGACTACAGCTCCCGGTGTTATTTACAAAGTACACAAAACTAACGGCGAAGTTATCAATCTGACAAACCCAAGCAATCTGCCGGACCCGTCAGAGATTGAATACATGGAAGAACCAATGGTGAATGCCGAGATCATGGTAACAACTGAATTTATCGGTGCAATTATGGATCTTTGCCAGGAACGAAGAGGGCAGTATCTGGGAATGGATTATATGGAAGAAACACGTGCGCTTCTGAAATATAAGCTGCCGTTAAATGAGATTATCTATGATTTCTTTGATGCCCTCAAATCCCGCTCAAGAGGCTATGCTTCTCTGGATTACGAGCTCTGCGGATATGAGCGCAGTGAGCTTGTGAAACTGGATATTCTGGTAAACAAAGAAGAGGTGGATGCTCTTTCCTTTATCGTGCATGCAGATACAGCCTATGAGAGAGGCCGTAAGATGTGTGAGAAATTAAAAGACGAGATTCCACGTCAGCTTTTTGAAATCCCGATCCAGGCAGCTGTCGGAAGCAAGATTATTGCCAGAGAGACAGTCAGAGCCATGCGTAAGGATGTACTTGCCAAATGTTACGGCGGTGATATTTCCCGTAAGAAGAAACTTCTGGAGAAACAGAAGGAAGGTAAGAAACGTATGCGTCAGGTAGGCAATGTGGAGATTCCGCAGAAAGCATTTATGAGTGTATTGAAACTGGATGATAAATAAAGTATGAATGTAACTATTCGGCAGCCTGCTGTCCACATAACTGTGAAGGTAATGAACAGCTATCTGTGAATAGTGTTCATCTCAACAGAAGGTTAAGATATTGAAGAAAATGATTAAGCGAAAAACAGTTATACTATGTATGTTATTGCTTGGAATTTCTGTCTCCGGATGTGGGAAAACCAGGGAGGCAGATGAAACGTCTTCCAAAGTGATCCAGATCAGTGTTGCACCGGAAGAGATAAGTCCCACTCCGGCACCGGATCAGGTAGATTCCGCAGCAGTTACCACCAATGGTAATCTGACAATGGTAAATACGTATCTGGCAGAGCAGGATGCAGCAGGTATCCCATCTTCGGAAAGTTCAGACAGCCAAAGTGATGCCGGCAGTACAGATAACAGTGTCGGCTTATCAGATAACAATGAGCAGGACAGCAGTACATCAGATACTGAGGAATAGAAAACAGGTCATAACAGGAGCAGATTACAATGGAGAGAAGGAATATCACAGATTCTCCCATGGAAATCTATATCCACATTCCATTTTGCATAAAAAAATGTGATTACTGTGATTTCCTTTCCGGTCCGTCAGGTCCAAAGGAGCAGGCTGATTATGTAGATGCTCTGCTTGAAGAAATCAATGCAGCAGAAGAAGGAAAAGGAAGGAGTGTATCCTCTGTATTTATTGGAGGGGGCACTCCTTCTGTTTTGGATGAGAGATTCATAGGAGAAATTTTAAATCATATAAGACGAAATTTTCAGATTGGGGATCATGCTGAGATCACCATAGAAGTAAACCCGGGGACTGCAGACAGAAACAAACTGCAGGCATACAGAACATATGGAATCAACCGCCTGAGTATAGGTTTACAGTCGCCGGATGACAGAGAACTGAAGATCCTTGGAAGAATCCACAATTATGAGCAGTTTCTGGAGACTTACAGAAGTGCAAGAGAGGCAGGGTTCGACAATATCAATATTGATCTGATGAGTGCGATCCCGGATCAGACTTATGAAGGATGGATCCACAATCTTCGCACTGTTGCAGGACTGGATCCGGAACATATTTCCGCATACAGCCTGATCATTGAGGAGGGCACACCTTTTGCATCGCGGACGCTGAAGCTGCCGGATGAAGATACGGAGTACAATATGTATGAGGCAACAGCCCAGATTCTGGGAGAATATGGCTTTGGGCAGTATGAGATTTCCAATTACGCAAAGAAAGGCAGAGAATGCAGGCATAACGTGGGCTATTGGATCCGACAGGATTATCTGGGGGTTGGCCTGGGAGCTTCCTCTCTTTATGGAAAGGAACGTTTTGCCAATACACAGGATATGAAAAAATATCTGGAAAACAGCAGAACTCCGGAAAAAATAAGAGAAAAAGAGCCGCCCCTCACCAGAGAGGATGAGATGGCGGAGTTCATGTTTCTGGGACTTCGTATGATCAGAGGAATCTCAAAAGCTGAGTTTGAGCGGCAGTTTGGCAGTGAAATAGATGCAATATACGGGGATGTTCTGAGAAAATATAAGTCAATGGGACTGCTTTTGGAAGAAAACGGAAGGATTTTTCTGAGCAGAGAGGGAATTCATGTAAGTAATTCCGTTATGGCGGATTTTTTGCCGTAAACGCCTTGACGAACAAATGTTCCTGTATTATACTGATGCCATGAGGATTGCGGGGCAGCGAAACTGCGCACAATCCATGAATATCATAACATACGAAAAAGGTGTAACTGTCAAGGTAAGAAACAGTTATTATTTATAAATGAGAAACAGGAGGCCCACAATGGCAGCAGATACAACGAAGAAGCACTTTATCAGGATCAGAGGTGCCAATGTTAATAATCTTAAGAATTTAAGTGTGGATATTCCCAGAGACAAGTTTGTGGTATTTACAGGACTGAGTGGCTCCGGTAAATCTTCACTGGCTTTTGATACCATCTATGCAGAGGGTCAGCGTCGTTATATGGAATCTCTCTCTTCCTATGCAAGACAGTTCCTGGGACAGATGGAGAAGCCGGATGTGGAGAGCATCGAAGGTCTGCCGCCGGCCATTTCCATTGATCAGAAATCTACCAACCGCAATCCCCGTTCCACAGTAGGAACAGTGACAGAAATCTATGATTATTTCCGACTTCTGTATGCCAGAGTGGGAATCCCTCATTGTCCGAAGTGCGGAAGAGAGATTAAGAAGCAGACAGTTGACCAGATGGTAGACAGTATCATGTCTTTTCCGGAGAGAACGAAGATCCAGCTTCTGGCGCCTGTTGTGCGGGGGCGCAAGGGAACTCATGCAAAGCTTCTGGAGCAGGCAAAGAGAAGCGGATATGTACGTGTGCAGATTGACGGAAACCTGTATGAGCTTTCCGAGGAGATCAGTCTGGACAAGAATATCAAGCATAATATAGAGATTGTGGTAGACCGTCTGATCGTGAAGCCCGGGATTGAGAAAAGACTCTCAGATTCCATTGAGACAGTGCTGGATCTGGCAGAGGGCCTTCTGATGGTAGATACTATGGATGGAAATATTCACAATTTCAGCCAGAGTTTCTCCTGTCCTGACTGTGGTATCAGTGTAGATGAGATCGAACCGAGAAGCTTTTCTTTCAATAATCCTTTTGGCGCCTGTCCGGACTGTCTGGGACTTGGGTATAAAATGGAATTTGATATTGATCTGATGATCCCGGATAGATCTCTGAGTATCCTGGATGGTGCCATTGTGGTCACAGGATGGCAGTCCTGCACAAATGAGGGAAGCTTTTCCAGGGCAATCCTGGATGCTCTTGCCAGAGAATATGATTTCAGCCTGGCAACACCTTTTGAGGAGTATCCGGAGAAGATACAGGACATTCTGATCAACGGAACTAATGGACATTCTGTAAAGGTTTACTATAAAGGGCAGCGCGGAGAGGGCGTTTACGATGTGGCGTTTCCGGGGCTGATCCGAAATGTGGAGCAGCGTTACAGAGAGACAGGCTCTGATGCCATGAAGCAGGAGTATGAATCTTTCATGCGCATTACTCCGTGCAAAACCTGTAAAGGTCAGAGACTGAAGAAGGAATCACTGGCTGTGACTGTGGCGGATAAGAATATTTATGAGGTCACCAATCTTTCCATAGAGAAGCTGAAAGCCTTTCTGGCGGATATGCAGCTCTCCGAGCAGCAGCAGCTTATCGGCAGACAGATTCTGAAGGAAATCAGGGCAAGGGTAAGTTTCCTGTCAGATGTAGGACTGGATTATCTTTCATTGGGACGTGCGACAGGAACTCTTTCCGGCGGCGAGGCGCAGAGAATCCGTCTGGCTACCCAGATTGGTTCCGGGCTGGTAGGAGTTGCCTATATTCTGGATGAACCGAGTATCGGACTTCACCAGAGGGATAATGACAGACTTCTTGGTTCTCTGATGAAACTGCGTGATCTTGGAAACAGCCTAATCGTTGTGGAGCATGATGAAGATACCATGCGTGCCGCAGACTGTATTGTAGATATAGGTCCCGGTGCAGGGGAGCATGGCGGACAACTGGTTGCCATGGGAACTGCAGAGGATCTGATGAAGAACGAGGATTCCATCACAGGAGCTTATCTGAGCGGAAAATTAAAAATCCCGGTACCTTTGGAGAGACGGAAGCCAACCGGTTTTCTTACTGTCAAGGGGGCGGCAGAGAATAATCTCAAGAATATCGATGTGAAGATACCTCTTGGGATCATGACCTGTATCACAGGAGTTTCGGGCTCAGGTAAGAGCTCTCTGATCAATGAGATTCTTTATAAACGCCTGGCAAGAGATCTGAACCGGGCAAGAGTGATTCCGGGAAAACATAAGGATATTCTGGGAACAGACCAACTGGATAAGGTTATCAATATTGACCAGTCACCTATTGGCCGTACTCCACGTTCCAATCCTGCGACTTATACCGGGGTATTTGACCAGATCAGAGATCTTTTTGCAGCAACAGCAGATGCCAAGGCAAAAGGATATAAGAAAGGACGATTCAGTTTTAATGTAAAGGGCGGAAGATGTGAGGCATGCAGCGGTGACGGTATTATCAAAATTGAGATGCATTTCCTTCCGGACGTATATGTACCATGCGAGGTCTGCAAAGGTAAGAGATATAACAGAGAAACCCTGGAAGTAAAGTATAAGGATAAGAATATTTACGATGTGCTGAATATGACGGTGGAGGAAGCACTGACTTTTTTTGAGAATGTTCCTTCTATTAAAAGAAAGATACAGACTCTTTATGATGTAGGACTTTCCTATATCCGGCTGGGACAGCCGTCCACAGAGCTTTCCGGAGGAGAGGCACAGAGGATCAAGCTTGCCACAGAGCTGAGCAAGCGCAGCACAGGTAAGACTATCTACATTCTGGATGAGCCTACCACAGGTCTGCATTTTGCGGATGTGCATAAGCTGGTGGAGATTCTGAAACGATTATCGGAGGGCGGTAATACAGTAGTTGTGATCGAGCATAATCTGGATGTGATTAAGACCGCAGATTATATCATTGATATCGGACCGGAGGGTGGAGACAAAGGAGGTACCGTAGTTGCTCAGGGAACTCCTGAGGAGGTGGCACAGTCACCGGTTTCCTATACCGGAAAATATGTAAAGAAATATCTGAAATAATCTTGAAATCATATTGCAGGACTTTCTTTTTAAATGGAAGTTGTATATAATAGAAGAGATTATTTATAGCAATTCTCGTAAATAATATATTTTGATCCGGCTTATCAGGATGTGAAGCCCTGTTGGACTGTTTTGATCGCATTATTTTATGGAGTTGTTATAGCTAAACCGGATAAGTCCCCGGTAGAGACTGTAAAAAGTAATGATCAGTTGAAGGGGATGAGGAGAACGTAAGAACAGAAAGGGGATTTCCATGCCGACAAGTGATATTGGAATTGACCTGGGAACCAGGAACAGTCTGGCTTATTCTACAGGAAAGGGGCTTGTGCTAAATGAGCCTTCGATCGTAGTTTATGATAAAAATACAGAGAAGATACGTGCGATCGGTGAAGAAGCCCGTCTGATGGAAGGGCGCATTACTTCAGATATGGAGATCATCCGTCCCATCAGACAGGGCGTGATCGTTGATTATACAGTTACAGAGAAGATGTTGAAATACTTTATATCCAGAGCAATAGGAAGAAGAGCTTTCCGCAAGCCCAGGATCAGTATCTGTGTTCCCAGTGGAATTACAGAGATTGAGAAAAAGGCAGTGGAGGAAGCAACCTATCAGGCTGGTGCCAGAGATGTCTATATGGTGGAGGAACCTATAGCTGCGGCAATCGGAGCCGGGGTGGATGTGACCAAGCCCTTTGGAAATCTGGTCGTAGACATTGGAGCCGGAACTTCGGATGTTGCGGTTATCTCTCTTGCGGGGGTTGTGGTTTCCGCTTCTGTGAAAGTTGCAGGGGACACTTTTAATCAGGCTATACTGAACTATGTGAGAAAGAATCATGGACTTTTTATCGGAGAAGATATGGCAGAGAAGATCAAAATTCAGATTGGTACGGCTATAGAGGAATCAAATCCGAGAACAATGGAAGTAAAGGGGAGAAATGTGATCACCGGTCTGCCGAAGACAGTGACGCTTACCTCAGAAGAAATACGTGTGGCGTTAAAGGATGCTACAAGCCAGATTGTGGAGACTGTTCATGGAATTCTGGAAAAGACACCGCCGGAACTGGCTGCGGATATTGTAGACAGAGGAATCGTACTTACAGGCGGCGGTGCCCTTCTTCATGGGATGGATACACTGATCGAGCAGAGAACCGGAGTAAGTACACTGACTGTGCAGGATGCAATGAGCGTGGTCGCAGTGGGAACCGGTAAGTATGCAGAGGTAATGGCACGTTTTGACGGATAAAGCAGGAGGTACTGCACAGTGCAGTGCCTTTTTGCGTTGTCAGAGGCTCAAAGAAGCAGGAGGTGTGGAGAAAAGCACATGAGTGAAACTGTCACAGGATACATAGATCATGTTATTTTCAGAAATGAAGATAACGGATATACAGTTATGGTACTGAAAGGTACAAAAAAAGAGGAAGAGCTGACCTGCGTGGGAAGTTTCCCTGCGATCACACAGGGGGCATCTATTGAAGCAACCGGAGTATATATCCATCATCCGGTATATGGCAAACAGTTTCAGATCAGTTCTTTTACAGAGAAGATGCCGGAGGATACATATGGAATAGAACGTTATCTGGGTTCGGGCGCCATCAGGGGAATCGGTGCTGCACTGGCTGCCAGGATCGTGCGGAAGTTTGGAGATGACACACTCCGTATCGTAGAAGAAGAGCCGGAGCGGCTTGCAGAGGTAAAGGGGATCAGTGAGAAAAAAGCCCGGGAGATCGCTGCGCAGGTAAGTGAGAAGGCAGAGATGCGAAAAGTAATGATCTTTCTGCAGAAATATGGGATTTCCCTGAACCTGGGCGCAAAGATTTATCAGAAATATAAGGAATCTGTCTATACGATCCTTCAGGAGAATCCTTACAGACTTGCGGAAGATATTTCCGGTGTGGGATTTAAGATTGCTGATGAGATTGCTGCCAGAGTCGGTATTCACGCAGACTCAGATTACAGAATCCGCAGCGGAATGCTGTACACTCTTCTGCAGGCTTCGGGAGAAGGACATACTTATCTTCCGAGGGAACAGTTATTTACAAGATGTTCCAGACTTCTGGGAGTAGATGAATCCTATATGGAGAAACATCTTATGGATATGGTTATTGACAGGAAACTGGTGCTGAAAGAAAAAAGCGGAGAAACTATCGTTTATCCGGCACAGTATTATTATCTGGAACTGAACACTGCCAGGATGCTTAATGAACTGAATATTGTGTGTCCTGAGGATAAAGAGCTTGTCAGGCACAGAATTGAGCTGATCGAGAAAGAGACAGGAACTGTTCTGGATGAAATGCAGAAGAAAGCAATCACTGAAGCAGCGGATCATGGACTCTTTATTCTTACAGGAGGCCCCGGTACAGGTAAAACGACAACGATCAATGCGATCATCCGCTTTTTTGAAGGAGAAGGTGCAGAGATTCGGCTGGCTGCACCTACCGGACGTGCTGCAAAGAGAATGACAGAGACTACCGGATATGAGGCGCAGACAATTCACCGTTTGCTGGAACTGAATGGAATGCCGGAGGAAGAGAGGGACGGGCATTCGGCTAAATTCGAGAGGAATGCGCAGAATCCGCTGGAGGCAGATGTGATCATTATTGATGAAATGTCTATGGTGGATATCCATCTGATGCATTCTCTTCTTCTTGCAGTGGTAGCAGGAACCAGACTGATCCTTGTGGGGGATGAGAATCAGCTTCCGAGTGTAGGCCCGGGCAATGTGCTGAGAGATATTATCCGAAGCAGATGTTTCCCTGTAGTGGAACTGACTAAGATATTCAGACAGGCATCAGAGAGTGATATTGTTGTAAATGCTCATAAGATAAATAAGGGAGAACAGGTTCAGATCAATAATAAGAGCAGGGATTTCTTTTTTCTGAAGAGATATGATGCAGATATCATTATAAGAGTAGTGATCGCGCTGATCCAGGAGAAACTGCCGCGCTATGTAGATGCCAAACCCTTTGAGATACAGGTACTGACACCTATGAGAAAGGGACTTCTGGGAGTAGAGCGGCTGAATCAGATCCTGCAGAGATACCTGAATCCGCCGGAAGACGGGAAATCCGAGAGGGCGGTTGGAGACCGGCTGTTCCGCACAGGGGACAAGGTCATGCAGATCAGAAATAATTATCAGATGGAATGGGAAATCCGGGGACGATATGGGGTTGTCATTGAGAAAGGCGTGGGAGTATTTAACGGAGACACCGGAATCCTCAGGGAAATCAATGAATTTGCTGAGACAGCAGAAGTGGAATTTGAGGATGGACGTTTTGCAATGTACTCGTTCAAACAGCTGGAGGAACTGGAACTTGCATATGCTATTACAATCCACAAGTCTCAGGGATCTGAGTATCCGGCAGTCATACTTCCATTGCTTTCCGGACCACAGATGCTTTTAAACAGGAACCTTCTTTATACCGCAGTTACCAGAGCAAGAAAATGTGTGACGGTTGTGGGAAACGAGGAGACCTTTGCAGAGATGATACGCAATGAAAAACAGCAGAAGAGATACAGTGCACTGGATGAACGGATCAGAGAACTGAGTGAGACTACAGGGGATAATAATACAGATGGTGAAGAATGATATTGCAGACTGTGATCTGATGACTGAATAATAACAGAGAAAAAATTTATTCCGATAATATGAGAAAAACAGAAATACAGAGGATAGCAAAACAAAGAGTAAAATAGTGGAAGGAAATGGAAATGAAACGATTTCTGAACATGGTTGCTGATATTTTTTACCCGAGATGCTGTCCGGTCTGTCAGAAAATACTGGCAGATCAGCGAAGGATGATCTGTCCGGAATGCGAGAAAGAACTTCGTCCGATTGGTCATCCCAGATGTTATAAATGTGGAAAACCCATAGAAACAGGGGAATACTGCAGAGACTGTCAGAAACACAGGCATATGTATGAACAGGGAAGAGGTATTTTTGTCTATGATGGCATAATGAGAAGATCTGTTACCAGATATAAGTACTATGGATGCAGAGAATACGGTGATTTTTATGCCAGAGCAATGTATCGATATGCACAGAAAGAATTGCGGGAATGGAAGCCGGATCTGATCGTGCCGGTTCCGGTACACAGGTCGAAGGAGCGGCAGAGAGGTTTTAATCAGGCTGCATATCTGGCGGAGAAACTCGGTCATTATACCGGGATTTCCACAGATGTCAATATTGTGCAGAAAGTTTTAAAGACAAAGTCGCAGAAAAAACTGAATGCTTTGCAGAGAAGAAAAAATCTGGAAAAAGCGTTCTGCGTGACCGGGGATGTCAGGGGAAAGAATATTCTGGTGATAGATGATGTGTATACAACAGGAAGTACGATCGATGCAATGGCCGGATGCCTGAAGAGAAAAGGTGCCGGAAATGTTTATTTTCTTACGGTTTGCATAGGCAGGAGATAAGAAAAAACACTTTTCATACATAATGATATATGTTACAATTAATCTGTATGATTATATGAATGATATCAGGTTGTTGCTGAGAACAGAGTGAACAGTAATAGCGGATTATAGCAAAAGGAAAAGCATACAGTAAGGAGTAATTTATGTTAAATGAAGAGAAGATAAAAATCATGAATAAACTTGCCATGTATGAACAGGGTGAAGGAAAGAAATATCTTCCGGTCAGCAGGTACTACAGAAGTGACTATATCGGACTTGCCATGATTAAGAATTTTTTCCTTGTTACGATTGGGTATTGCCTGATTCTGGCCGGTATCGCAGCATATTTTGCTGAATATCTGATAGATAATGTTCATAAGATGAACCTTGTTTCACTGGGCGTGGAAGTTATTCTGGGGTATGTGGCAGTGCTGGTACTGTTTTCTGTCCTGACATATATCCAATATACGGTGAAATACCATAAAGCAAAGAAAAGTGTGAAAAATTATTATGAAGAACTTACACAATTAAGTAAAATCTACGGTCGCGAAGATAAAAAATCTTCAGCCAGAGGAGTTACAGGAGGATATAAAAAATGACAGCATTACTCGAATTAAAACAGCGAATAAAGAATTTATACAGCCAGTATGAGATTTATATCCTGCCTGTCTTACGTTTCGTTCTGGCAATGGTTTATTTCATATGGATCAATACCAATATGGGATATATGAAGCAGATCGATAATATATTTATTGTTCTGATCCTTGCACTGATCTGTTCCATTCTTCCTTCAGGTGTAATGATTTTTGTAGGATTTGCCCTGATGGTCGCACATGGTTATGCACTGGGGATAGAAGTTGCAGGTTTTATGCTTGTGCTGATCCTGTTTATGGCAATTCTCTTCCTGAGATTCAGTTCAGACAATAATTTAGTACTTGTATTTACACCGCTTTCCTTTGGGTTCAGTGTTCCGACGCTTCTTCCTATCGGAAGCGGACTTTTGTGCAATGCGTTTTCTGCACTTCCTGCAGGCTGCGGAGTGATTATTTACTATTTTATCCGTTTTATACGTGTACAGCATAAACTTCTGGAAAACCCGGATGTTGCCATAGCTGACAAATTAAAACTTCTGACAGATGGAATCGTGCAGAACTGGGGAATGTGGATCACAGTGATTGCCTTTATCGCAGTGATTCTGCTGGTGAATCTGATACGTACCCGCTCTTTTGACTATGCATGGAGAATTGCCATTATTGCAGGTGGAGTTGTGTATGTTCTGATGATTATTGCAGGTGGATTTTATTTTAGACTGGATATTGATGTTGTTACGCTGATCATTTATACAGTGATCTCTGTGGTGATAGGATTACTTCTTGAATTCTTTGTATTTGGTGGTGACTATACCCGTACCGAGAGACTGGAATATGAGGATGATGAATATTATTATTATGTAAAAGCAGTGCCGAAAGCCTGTGTCACAACATCTGAAAGAAGTATAAAGAAGATTAACGGAAGTTCCGCAAAGGATGAAAGACCGGCACAGGATAACGTTGTTTCTTATGCGAATCCTATTTTTCATGGTGATGAGAAAGCAGTGACGACAGATGAGGCTGCAGCACCTGTAGAGAGAAAGAAAGATATTGACAGCGTGGATTTTGAGAAGAAACTGGAAGAATCATTAAAAAATCTGTAAAAAGCAGTTTCCGGTAACGATGAGACAAAATCGTTACTGTGAACGGAGTGAACAGTAACACAAAATCCACTGAAAACATTTTCAACGATAAGGTATATAAAAATGATAAGGAAAGGAGAGCCATATGCAGGAATTTTCAGGAAATTTGATAGAGACATTATCAAGACTGGCATTTCCTAAGATTGGGATTATAGATATCATACAGATTGCACTGATCGCTTTTTTTGTATATCAGTTCATGGTATGGATCAAATATACTCATGCATATACACTTCTGAAAGGAATACTGGTCGTTCTCCTCTTCATTCTGATTGCATATATTTTCAGGATGAATACGATTCTGTGGATTTTTTCAAATCTGGCAAGTACACTGATCGTAGGTGTGATCGTTATTTTTCAGCCGGAGCTCAGAAAAGTTCTGGAACAGCTTGGACAAAAGCGGATCATGGCTTCACTGATACCTTTTGATGCAGGTAAAGAGGTGAAGGAAAGATTTACGGATAAAACTATCAGTGAGCTGGTCAAAGCATGTTTTGATATGGGAGAAGTTAAGACCGGAGCACTGATCGTAATTGAGCAGAATGAGCTGCTGACCGATTATATAAGAACAGGTATTAATCTGGATGCAATCCTTACCAGTCAGCTTCTGATCAATATATTTGAACATAACACACCACTTCATGATGGAGCTGTTATTGTAAGAGAGAACAGAATTGTGGCTGCAACCTGCTATCTTCCACTGTCTGATAATATGGAACTGAGCAAACAGCTTGGAACGCGGCACAGGGCAGGTGTGGGGATCAGTGAGCAGACAGATTCTGTTACGATCATTGTATCAGAGGAAACCGGTCAGGTATCTGTAGCGCAGGGAGGAAAGCTGACCAGAGGTGTAAACAGTGCAAAACTCAGAGAAATCCTGGTCAGAGCGCAGAATAAGCAGGTTGTAGACAACAGCAAACTTCGCCATTTACTGAAAGGAAGAGTGAAGCATGAAGAAGCGAAAAATAACAGATAATATACCTCTGAAAATCATGTCTGTCGCAATAGCTGTTGTGCTATGGCTGATCGTTGTAAATATAGATAATCCGACAGGAACCAATTACTATACGCTCAATGATGTGGAACTGATCAACAAGGAATATGTGGAATCTTCAGATACCATCGGTAAGATGTGTATGCCGGAACAGAAGCAGGATTCCGTAAAAGTTGCGATCACTGCAACCAAGAAGATCAGAGACAAGATCAAAGTCACAGACATCTCTGCGGTAGCTGATCTTCAGCAGGCGGTAAGCCTGGATACAAATCCGGTTATGGTTCCTATTACCGTTACCTGTTCTGTACCGGGGGTATCTCCCAGTGATATCAAAGTTACTCCTCAGAATCTCAGTGTAAATCTTGATGAAAAAGAGACACAGGAGTTTGTGGTAAATGTCAGCAGAGGTGATACGAAACCGGGCAAAGATTATGAAGTAGGAAGTCTGACTGCCAGTCCGGAGAAAGTAAGGATTACAGGCCCGAAGACGCTGATCAATAAAATAGATAAGGTAAATGCTTCCATTGAACTGGATGGGAATACAGAGGATTTTACACAGGATGTAAACCTTACGATCATTGACAAGAATCAGGAGGTACTTACCGATTCTGAAATGAATTCATTGCGGATTGAGAATAATGCAAAAGTAACAGTGACTGCAAAATTATGGAAAATCCGTCAGGGAGTGCAGATATCTGCAGATTATGTAGGGACACCGGCTGAAGGATATCAGGTTGGGGCTGTGAGAACAGTGCCGGATACGATCAGTGTAGCAGGCAGTGCAGAAGGTCTTGAAAGCCTTGCGGATAATAATAATGTGATTACTATACCGGAAGACAGTATTGATATTTCCGGTGAATCCGAAGATGTGGAGAAAAAAATCAGTCTTACGAATCTTCTGCCGGACAATGTGAAACTTACCAGTGACTCCAGTGAAGATGTATGGGTGACTGTAAGTATTCTTCCGGCCGGAAGCAGAGAGTTTGAACTTCCGACTAAGAATATAGAGGTTAAGAATAAACCGAAAGATCTGCAGGTAACATTTGAGACTGCGCAGATAGAAGTGCGGATCAAATCAGATAACAAAGATCTGGATGATCTGAATAATGACAAAGACATTAAGGCATCTATAGATCTGGATGGCAAAAAAGAAGGAAGTTATGAAGTCCCGGTTGAGATAGTCTTGCCGGATGGTTATGAGACAGTGGAAGATGTGACTACGGAAGTAGTGATTTCATCAGGGACTGCTGTTGATGACAGTAAGGAAAACAAGGAATAAAAGAATTCTCCACTTACAGAAGGGGTAGTAACCATATAAGAGGAACAGTGAAATGGTCAGTAAAAAAGTGACAGTTAAAAATCCCACAGGTCTTCATCTGAGACCTGCGGGGATTTTGTGCAATGAGGCAATGAAATACCAGTCACAGATAACATTTGTCTACGATGGGGGCATGGCAAATGCAAAGAGTGTACTGAGTGTACTTGGTGCATGCGTAAAATGCGGAAATGAGATAGAACTTACCTGTGAAGGTGTTGATGAACAGGAAGCCCTGGATCATCTTGTTACTGCTATTGATAGCGGCCTTGGCGAGTAGAAAGCTGCTGTGCACAAACAGAGTGAACAGTAACCATAAAGTAACATGAATAAAAGAGGAGGAACTTATTGTGAAAAGAAGATTAGTTGCGGTTACATTGAGTCTTATTATGACAATGGCAACTGTCAGTGAAGCAGGTGCTGCTGCATTTACTTCACCTGATACAGCTCCGGTTGTTGCCACACAGACAGATGCAGAAGAAGTAAATGTTACAGAAGAAACTTCTGAAACAGGAACTTCTGAAACAGAAACTTCTGAAACAGAAGCAGACGCTTTTTCAGATGGAGATGATGGGACAGCAGTACCATCACAGGAACAGACAGACGACGCATTTACAGCGGGAACGGATACGGCTGCTGCATTGCCGGACGAGACGCCGTCAACAGCAGATGCTACGGATGCCGTTGGAGCCGCTGTAGTGAAAGCTGAGGACTGGGTAAGCACAGAGAATGGCTTTAAACTGCGCAAACCTGCAAAAAATCAGGATACAGCAAATACAGATGATCAGAAAGCAGCAACAGCAGCACTACCCGATGAGGAGATGCCGTCTGAGACTGACGGATTCTCAGGAGATCAGACAGAATCATCTGAAACAGCAGTGGCTGAAACAGATACAACAGCTGTGACAGCAGAGGTTACAGCAATGGAAACACCAGCAGCAACGGATACAGTGTCTGTAACAAATGAAGAATTTTATACAGCGGCGGACGGAATTGTAAAGATCAGCACAGAGTATAAAGGGGAAACTCATACAGGATATTATCTGTTTGATGAAGAGGGAATCCTTGTAACTGGACAGGCTGAGGTAAAAGAAAAATCTTCAGCTGATGAAGAACCGGCATCAGATGCAGCTCAGTCAGCAGGAGAAGATGCCGCAGGGGAAGAAACAGAAGCCCAGACAAATCAGTCTTATTTTACAACTGCAGACGAGGCTGTTGTTTATACCGGATGTGAAGGAGAAGCAATAACTCCATATACATCTACAGTAGGCCAGCAGGAGAAGAGTGTATGGAAATGGACAGGAACATATTTCCAGTACTACGATGAGAATGGTAATCTGGAGACAATTGCACAGCTTGAAGCGAAAGCAAAAGCAGCAGGCACATATACCGGATATTTCAAGATCAATGAGGATTATTACTGTCTCGATTCTGAAGGTAAGCCACAGACAGGAGAGATCACCCTCACAGTTAACGGCGAATCAAACCTGTATTATTTTGATCCTGCAAGCAGCGACATTCCCGGAAAAATGTTCCACAATGGATGGCTTCGCTCAGATACCACTAAGGGAGAGCGCTGGCTGTATTTTAAAAAGGGAAATGTTCCGGCAGACATCGGTAAATATTATAAGCGTGGCGTAGTTGCCACAGTTATCCCGGAGAAAGGAACCGGAGCTTATTTGCTGGATGCCAATGGATATGTTCTGAAATCAGTGATAAAGAAGGCTCAGAATGGTGCATATTACTGTACCGACAGTAACGGCCAGATTTATAGAAATAAACTTGTAAAATACGGCAATTTCAGATATTATTTTGGTTCAAACGGAAAGCGGGCAACCTGGACAAAGAGATGGGCAAAAGCAGGCGATCATTACTATTACTTTGGAAGTACTCCGGGTCGTGTTGTTGAGAAACATGGCTGGCAGAAACTTGTCAGCACCAGTGGCAAATTCCTTGGCTGGCTGTATTTTGATTCCAAGGGGAATCATTATACGGATAAGTGGACTTCCGCAGGTTATTATTTTAAACCATCAGGAAAGCTTGCAAGCGGTTTGACAGAAATCGATGGAAAGAAATATATATTTGAATCATCTACATCCGCAGAACACAAAGGTAAAGTATATAAGAGCACAATGGTGCGCTATAAAAAGAAATGGTATATCGCATCCTCTAAGGGAAGCCTGTATAAGAGCGGATGGAGAAAATACAGCGGCAATTACTATTATCTTAAAGAATGTGTGGTTCAGACAAATCAGTTTATGAAAAAGAATGGAGTAAACGGTTATCTGGATGCAAACGGTAAATATACAAGAGGATGGGTAATTGTAAGTAATGCTAAAAACCTGGTGAGATATATTGATCCGTCAGGAAACGGATTTGCAAGAAATAAGAGTATGAGAGTTAATGGAATTCTGTATTACTTTGACAGTAACGGATACCGTATCACTGATCTGACAAACAGATACAGAGGACCGTATTCTGTTCAGGTGGACAGAGTAAACGGAGTTATGACTGTTTATGCTGATTCAGCCAGAACAATTCCTGTTAAGACGATCAGAGTATCTGTAGGTTTAGCGGGAACACCAACTCCGACCGGTAACTTTACACTGAGCAGAAGCCTGAGGTGGCAGCCTCTTATGGGACCATCCTGGGGACAGTATGGAACCCATGTAGACCGTGCCGGACAGGGAGGAATCTTTGTTCATTCTGTAGCCTGCGGCCAGGCAAACTCATATAATCTTCCGGCAGGAGAGTACAATAAGCTTGGATCTCCCGCATCACATGGATGTATCAGAACCTGTGTGGCAGATGCGAAGTGGGTTTATGAGAACTGTAATGGCGCATCGATCAGTATTATTGATGGTAAATATAAAGCAGATGATGCAATGAAAGGACCTCTTGGAAAGAAAGCACTGACTCCGTTAAGAGGAGCTGCTAATTTTGATCCTACAGATCCGGCTGTCTGATCCGGATATTTCTGCCAGGATAAATAAACATAATTGCTTATAGAAACGAAATATGCAAAACGGCTACACATAGCAAGAAATGTGCAGCCGTTTTTGGGTATATATCAGGGATTATCTTGCGAAAATGTAATATAGTGTGTATAATATGTTAATAGTATTGTAATAAAATAGACGTTTATTAGAAGACAGGACAGGAGTAGAAAGATGAAAAGAGATTTTTTAAAAATCAGAAAAAGGATTATTGTTGGTTGTCTGGCAGCTGCGATAGCTGTAGCGCAGCCTGTAAGCTCTGTTTTTGCAAATCCGCATTATGACAGACGTGATACAGTGGCTGAGGAGGAATTTATTTATTCTGCAAGAACTTCCGGTACAGAGTCAGCAAGAAAAAAAGTGAACCCCAAAGCATGGAAAAAGATCAACGGTGTCTGCTATAACGGAAGTGGTGAGATCATTCCGGGTGCGATAACCAGAGGCATGGATGTCTCTGAATGGCAGGGCAATATTGACTGGAAACAGGTAAAGAGGTCTGATATAGATTTTGCGTTTGTCCGGATCTCCTATGGCCTGACTCACGAAGATTATACCTATGATGAGAATATGACAAATGCAGAACTTGCCGGAGTACCCACAGGCACCTATGTGTACAGTACAGCCTTATCGACAACTACCGCATTAAAGGAAGCACAACTTGCCATCAGCAAAATGCAGGGTTACAAGGTTTCCTATCCGGTCGTATATGATCTGGAGTATGCAAAAGCAAGTAAGCTTTCTGCAAAAACAGTCTCAGAGATGGCACTGACCTTCTGCAATGAAGTGCGCAGGGCCGGATATTATCCAATGGTTTACTGCAATACCAACTGGTATGATAATTACATAGACTGGTCCTTATTATCAGGAGTGGATGTATGGATCGCAAGATATGGGGACACGATTCAGGCACCTGATAAGGAACGGTACAATTATACAATATGGCAGTCCACAGACGGTAACCGGGAAAGCGGACTGAACAGTACCAGCGGACTGGTAGCAGGAATCCCTGCAGGCAATGATGTTGATATGGATTTTGGCTATGTGGACTATACAAAGAAAATTACGCCGAGATGGAAATCTCTGGATTCCTATGTTCCGGCAATGAAACCCGATACAGGCAGCAACGATGGAAGCCAGGAACAGACAGGACTTCATCAGGAAAATGGAAAATACTATTATGTCAATGAAAATGGCGAACGTGTGTCAGATCAGTGGGTAACTGTAAATGGAAAGACCTATTATATCAGTTCTGATGGTTATGCTCTGATGGGAATGAAGAAAGTAGACGGGAAATGTTACTGGTTCCATACAAAGTCCGGATATATGTTTAAAAACCGCCGCGTGACCAGATCTACCGGCGATATCTACTATTTTGGAAGCGACGGTGTACGCTGCGAGAATGGAATGTACAAAGTCAGGGAAAAAAGTGGGGAGCATACCTATTATTTCCAGAAAAACGGAAAAGCGTATAAGGGATGGCTGACACTGAATGGTAAAAAATACTATTTTTACAAAGGCAGTTCAGCACTTTCCGGTACGCGTGCCGAGAACATTACACTGACCAGTTCCAACAGGATTGTATCTGTGTTTGATGGAAATGGAGTGTGTATCAGACAATATAAAAAGCGGTAAAAAATATTGAAACATATAAAAAGATCCTGTAGCTGTGGCACTGATGGAAATTCTGCAACAGCTTCGGGATCTTTTTATGAAATTGCCGTAATTAAAGCGTATAGATCAGGATACCGGCAATGATGATCAGGTTTCCCATGATTTTTCCTTTCGTGATTTTTTCCTTCAGAATGAAATGAGAGAGAAGCAGGACAAACACATAGGCGGCAGTATCAATGACAGGACCATAGCGCATATCTACTTTTGTATAACACCATGTATTGAGGAGGAGGATCAGCATATATATGGTGTATGAGAGAATCACCCGGAAATTGAGATATTCCCTGATTCGGTTTTCGTATCTGATATTTGCGCTCTGTTTCAGAAGTATCTGTGAAACAGCGGAAAAAAATGTTCCGCTCAACATGATTAAAATAAATGTTCTATTCATATCTCTGCACCGTCCATACTCCAAATAAAACCACCAGAATACCTATGATATTCTGAATGGAAAGATTTTCATGAAAGATCAGCACTGCCCATATCTGCGACCACAGAAGATAAACACTTTTATTGGCATAGGCAGTAGACAAAGAGAATTTCTTGATGACCTGCTGCCAAGTGATGGCGTAGATTCCGCAGTTGGCTACCATCAGGAACAGGAACAGGTAAAGCAGAGGACTGCTGAGACCATGTTTATTATACTGAACAGATGCAGCTTTGGAAAAAACACTTGTCAGTGAAAACAGCAGGATATTCAGATGAAGTTGTATGTAGTCTTTGAGTTTTGACATAATACCTCCGGGCGATAATGGTATTTTACGGATTTTGTCCAATAGAGAGTGTCTGAAAGCTGTCGGACAGTAAATATTTTACATAAAAAAGCAGGGAAGTCAAGGTTTGTGTAGCAGGAATCTTGAAAAGAAATGTTGAAAATGATATGATTAAAATGATTGCAAAAAGATGAAAAGAGAAAGGAAAAGCATATGAGCTTATATTCAGTGGTTGTTCCTGTATATAATTCTGAACATACACTGGGAGAACTATATACCCGTTTGGAGAAAGTATTCCGGGAAACTCTTAAAGAAGACTTTGAACTGATCCTGGTAGATGACGGATCAAAGGACAGATCTTATGAGATCATGACGGAACTCAGAGAAAAGGATCACAGGGTACGGATCATACAGATGGCCCGTAACTTCGGACAGCATCCGGCACTTCTGTGTGGATTTGCACATGTAAAAGGAGAGTTTGTAGTAACAATGGATGATGACCTTCAGCATCAGCCGGAGGAACTTCCGAAGATGGTCAGAACCATGCAGGAGAGACCGGATGTGGATGTTATCATTGCAAGCTATGAAGGAAGAAAGCATGGTCCGATACGCAAACTGGGAACGAAATTTTCTGTATGGGCAACTTCAAAGATGCTGGGAAAAGATCCGGATCTTCAGATTACCAGTTACAGACTGATCCGCAGATTCCTTGTGGATGCCATGGTAAAAACAAATACATATCTTCCACAGATTGGAAACCTTCTGATCAGGAGTTCTAACCGTATTATTAATGTTCCGGTTCAGCATGCAGACAGAGCTTACGGAAAAAGCGGTTATTCCTTTAAGAGACTGCTGAAAGATCTGATTTATGATATCACGACACATACTGCATTTCCCCTTCTGCTGGTGAGAAATATCGGAATTGTCAGTTTCCTGATAAGTGTAGTTCTGTCGGTCTGTTATCTGGTAAGATATTTTACACTGGGCATATCTGTGCAGGGCTGGACTTCGCTGATGCTGGTTATGCTGGCGTTTTTTGGACTGATTTTGTTATCGATCGGAATTATGGGAATCTATTTAATGAACATTCTTAATGAGGCAAAAAAAATGCCCCATTATGTAATACGTCGGGAGGATACGGACGAATAATGAAGGAAATTGGCGGATATTTTCAGCTGGAAGAGATGCCGGGAGAGGAATATTATCCTGACCTGTACAGGGTCAATCTTGGAAGAACCGCACTGCTGTGGCTTTTGAAGAGCCGCAGGTGCAGGAAAATCCTGTTGCCGTATTTTCTGTGTGAATCAGTGGTGCATACCTGTCAGGAAAATCAGATAGAGACAGAATTTTATCATCTGAATGAGAAACTGGAAGTTCTGTATCCGAAAGAACAGCTTCCGGAAGGGGAATATCTTTATCTGGTTAATTACTATGGTCAGCTGTCTGATCTCCGGATATCAGAGTATAAAAAGATTTACGGAAACATCATAGTGGACCATACCCATGCATTTTTTCAGAAACCATTAAAAGGGATAGATACACTGTATTCCTGCAGAAAATTCTGGGGTGTCAGCGATGGCGCATATCTGTCAACAGATGCCAGCCTGACAGAAAATAAGACTGTCGATTATTCTGCAGAGCGTATGAAACATATTCTGGGGCGTTATGAGCATAATGCCGGAACCTACTACAAAGATATGCTGGAAAATGCGGCAAAATATGACGGGATGGAGCTTCGGCAGATGTCAAAACTTACACAGAATCTTCTGAAAGCTGTGGATTATGACAGAGCAAAGAAAAAAAGGGAAGAAAACTACCGGATTCTCGGAGAACTGCTTCCATCGGAAAGTATATTTAATCAGACTGTGCCGGATGGACCTTTTGCATATCCGTATTTCCACGCTGATGGAATGAAACTTCGCAGACATCTTGCCGAAAAGAAGATATTTGTGCCGACTTACTGGAAAAATATAATTGAGAACTCTGAGACAAAAAGTCTGGAATATACCTGGGCTGCCAATATTCTTCCGTTGCCCTGCGATCAGCGTTACAGCGTGGAGGATATGAAATATATGGCTTCGGTTGTCAGAGAATGTGAGGAACGGATATGAAACATAAAGTGTTGATTCTGGGAACGCTCGGAGAATTTACAGAGCTGGTAAAGAAAGCAAAAGAGAAAGGTTATGAGACTGTTGTGTGCGACGGATATGCAGATGGTATTGCCAGAACGTATGCAGATAAGGCTTATACCATTCCTGTAACAGACGTAGATGCTATTGCCCTGATGTGCAGGGAAGAAGGTGTGGACGGGATCATCACATCGTTTTCAGATTTGCTCCTGGAGTGTATGGTTAAAATTGCAGACAAAGCAGGACTGCCCTGTTATCTGAAACCGGAACAGCTTTCCTGGTACAGGGATAAATCGGCATGCCGGGATGTTCTGGACAAGCTTGGACTGCCGGCACCGGGATTTCGGAAAATATCTGTGGAACTGCTGAAACAGGGATCAGAAGAAGAAATACAACAGAGTATTGCAAATATGCAGTATCCTCTGATCAGTAAACCTCTGGATAAATATGGTTCAAGAGGAATCTTTATTATTCATCATTCAGATGAAGTCAGAAAAAAAGCCCTGCAGACAGCGGAATATACGGATTGTCAGGAAATTCTGGTTGAGGAATACAATGACGGTTATGAGTTTAACATGATGACATGGGTAATGGATGGGAAAGTCAATGTGATCAGTATTGCAGATCGTGAGAAAACGGAAATGGAAGAGGGAATGCTTCCGCTCAGCACACGAAATGTTTATCCATCCCGTTTCCTGGCGGAGGTCGAAAAAAGTGCCACAGATATTCTGCAGAATTATATCCGCTATACCGGACAGACGGAAGGTGCATTATCCATGCAGTTTTTTTGGAAACCTGGCAGGGGCATTCAGGTATGTGAGATTGCAGGACGTTTCTTTGGATATGAACATGAGCTGACAGATATGGTTTATGGATTTCAGACAGAGGAACTGCTGCTGAATTATCTTTATGAAAAAGACCGGATAAAGGAGATGTTTGACCGTCATGATATTTATCATCCGGTAAAATATGGGGCTGTACTGTATTTTCAGGGACGACAGCTTCAGATTGCAGATCAGACGGCAGCCTGTGAGCTTGCAAAAGAAAAATGCGTTGTAAAACCCTGGATTTTTTATAAAGAAGGCGAACGTGTGATAGAATATGGGCCGAATCCATATCTTGCATTGTATTATATAGAAACAGAAAACCGCAGGCAGCTGGAGAAGGAGACTGAGAAATTTTTCAGTGAGATGAGTATCCGGGATCCGGAGGGAAAAGAAGTTGCCTACAGAAATAAGATACCGGAATATGAGAAGGAAAAGAAAACAGATGATTGATTTTAACAGACCTGCTTTTACAGGCAGGGAATTTGATTACATACGTGATGCGGTACAGAGAGGAATGCTCTGTGGGGATGGAGAATATACGAAAAGATGTTCTCGGTGGATGATGGATAAATTTCATGTAAATCATGTAATGCTTACCACATCCTGTACCCATGCTCTGGAGATGGCAGCCCATCTTTGCGATATTAAGCCCGGTGATGAGGTGATCATGCCGTCCTATACATTTGTTTCAACCGCAGATGCCTTTGTATTAAAGGGAGCAAAGATTGTATTTGTTGATATCAGACCGGATACAATGAATATTGATGAGAAACTGATCGAGGCGGCAGTGACTGAGAAAACAAAAGTGATTGTCCCGGTCCATTATGCAGGGGTTGCCTGTGAGATGGATACCATTATGGAGATTGCAAAGAAATACAATCTGAAGGTTGTTGAAGACGCTGCGCAGGGAGTAGATGCCTGTTATAAGGGAAAAGCTCTTGGTACCATTGGAGATTTTGGGTGTTACAGTTTCCATGAGACAAAGAACTATACTATGGGAGAGGGCGGTGCAATCCTTTTTAACAGGGATGAATATCTGGAGAAGGCAGAGATCCTGAGAGAAAAGGGAACTGACAGAAGTAAGTTTTTCCGCGGACAGGTTGACAAGTACCGCTGGATAGATTATGGTTCTTCCTATCTTCCAAGTGAGCTGAATGCAGCATATCTTTATGCACAGCTGGAAGCAAGAGATCAGATTTTTGCCAAAAGAATGGAGATATACAATTATTATCATAAAAATCTGGCTCATCTTGCACAGGAGGGTAAGATCGAACAGCCTTATGTGCCGGAAGAATGTGGTCACAATGCCCATATGTATTATATCAAGGTGCGTGATATGCAGGTAAGAACCCGGCTGATTGCCTGCCTTCGGGAAAAAGGAATCTGCAGCGTATTTCATTACGTGCCTCTTCATTCTGCACCTGCGGGACAGAAATTTGGAAGATTTTCAGGGGAAGATGTTTATACTACAAAGGAAAGTGAACGTCTGTTGAGACTGCCGATGTTTTATAATCTGGATATGGAGGATGTGAAGTATATCACAGATACCATAGCTTCTTTTGACGGATTTTGATAATCGTGTGCCGCAAGTCTGTTTCAGGAATCAACCTGTCGGCACATCGGACGGAAAACAGAGATATATATTAAGAGGAAATATTATGAAAAAATGGAAACATTTATTAAAGACTGTTATGGCTGTGGGAGTCATTGCAATGACTGCTGTTCAGATTTGCGCTGCTGCGGAAGGAACTGCGCAGGCTGCTGTTTCAGAGATTACACCCGTATCCATTTCAACTAATGAGATTTCAGGCTGGCCTGCAGGTCCTGAGATCACATCTGAGACAGGGGTACTGATGGATGCAGACAGCGGAACTCTTCTGTACAGCAAGGGCGGAGATGAGATCCGTTATCCGGCAAGTATTACCAAAATCATGACACTGCTTCTGGCGGTGGAGAACTGTTCCCTGAAAGAAGATGTTGTCTTTACGGAAACAGGAACACGTGATATCAGTTGGGATTCCGGCAATATTGGAATGCAGGTGGGAGAAGTGATGAGCATGAGAGCATGCCTTTATGCACTTGTGATCCGCTCTGCAAACGAGGTCGCAGCCCAGATTGCAGAACATGTAGGCGGCACAGAGCAGCACTTTGTAGATATGATGAATGAACGTGCGGCACAGATCGGATGCACAAATACACATTTTGTAAATGCCAGTGGTCTTCCGGATCCTGACCACTATTCTACTGCACATGACATGGCGTTGATCATGCGGGAAGGTCTGAAGAATAAAAAATTCCGCAGGATCATCGGCGCTACAGATTATACGATCAAACCTACGAACATGAACAGTGAGCCAAGAGTACTGCATACGCATCATCCGATGCTTGCCCCGGAGAGCAGTTATCATTATGATGGCTGTATTGGCGGCAAGACAGGATATACCAGTGAGGCCGGAAACACTCTTGTGACAGCAGCAGAGAAGAATGGAACTACCTATATTACAGTGACAATGAAGGCGGCAGACCTTGCAGTTGCCAGTACGGATTCCACAGCATTGTTCAACTATGGTTATCAGAATTTCACAAAAGCACAGGTAAATGGTGGAGAAGTATCAGTTCCAAACGGAGTGACTGTGGATAACCTGACTGTTCAGGAGAATTCACAGAATGGAAATACAGTAAATGATTACTATTATAATGATTATCTTTTGGGAAGCGTTGAAGTTCCGGAAACTACACCTACACCGGAACCTGCAGCGGATGCCCTTTCTGATACATCCGGAGGAAATGCGGATCAGGCGGATCAAAATGAGAAATCAGATACTGTCGGAGAAGAAAAAACTTCTGCGGGGATGCCGGAACTGCGAAAAATACTTCTGATCATAGGAGCGGCAATGCTTCTTCTTATTATCATTCTGAGCATTGCACTTGCAAAAAAGGAAAAAAGATATTATGGCTAAGTTTGCATACCATGTGGATTTATGTGAACAGATATAACAGAAACACAGAGAAAGCTAAAGAAAAGAGGAAAATAAAATGGGAAAAATCAAAGTTACAGAATGTGGTGGAATTAAGGGATTAAAAGTGGTAGAACCTACAGTTTTCGGAGATGCCAGAGGATATTTCATGGAAACCTACAATTACAATGATTTCAAAGAAGCAGGAATTGATGTCGAATTTGTACAGGATAATCAGTCAAGCTCACATAAGGGTGTACTTCGCGGACTCCATTTCCAGATCAATTACCCACAGGATAAACTGGTACGTGTTGTAAATGGTGAGGTATTTGATGTGGCGGTAGATCTTCGTGAAGGTTCAGAAACATATGGAAAATGGTTTGGAGTCGTACTTTCTGCTGAAAACAAGAAACAGTTCTTCATTCCGAAAGGATTTGCACATGGTTTTCTTGTACTTTCCGAGCATGCGGAATTTGTTTACAAATGCTCTGATTTCTATCATCCAAATGATGAGGGCGGCCTGATCTGGAACGATCCGGATATCGGAGTTGAATGGCCGATTCCGGAAGGAATGGAATTAAGCTTTTCTGACAAAGATACCAAATGGGGAAGCTTTAAAGAGTACCGTAAATAGGAGAATGAGCGATTGAATACAATTTTTTCTTTACCGATGGATATTTATAAGAACAGACGGCTTGTTGCAAAGCTTGCAAAGAATGATTTCAAAACAAGATATGCAGGTTCTTATCTGGGAATTGTGTGGGCGTTTATCCAGCCTGTGATCACGATCCTGGTATACTGGTTTGTATTCTCTGTAGGTTTTCGTTCCGGAACAGGGGATCTGGGAGTTCCTTTTGTTCTTTATCTGGTAGCAGGTATTGTGCCATGGTTCTTTTTCCAGGATGCGCTGATAGGGGGGACAAATTCTCTGCTGGAATACAATTATCTGGTAAAAAAAGTCGTTTTTAATATCAGTGTGCTTCCGGTAGTCAAGATCATTTCTGCCATGTTTGTGCATGCATTCTTTGTGTTGTTTACGATCATCCTGTATGCAGCGTATGGGAAATTTCCTGATTTCTATTACCTGCAGATTATTTATTACAGTGTATGTGTGTTCATTCTGGTATTGGGCTTATCCTATGCCACAAGTGCAATCGTTATTTTTTTCAGAGATCTGACCCAGATCATCAACATTGTGCTTCAGGTAGGAGTCTGGCTGACTCCGATCATGTGGATCGTTGAGGCTTCACCTCTGATGGGACATCCTGTGATCATGAAGATCCTGAAACTGAATCCGATGTATTATATTGTTTCCGGATACAGAGATACATTCCTGATGAAAACCTGGTTCTGGGAACATGCAGGATGGACGGTCTATTTCTGGATATTTACAATTCTGTGTTTCCTGTTCGGAAGCTGGGTATTTAAACGTCTGCGCATTCATTTTGCAGATGTACTGTAACTAGTACAGCGAATATTAATATAGCAGAAACTTAATTTTCGCTGTACTGGTAAGCGTGAAATAAGTCAGAGGAAGATGAAAAACACAGGAACATAACAGAAAGGAAATTACGTGGAGAACAAGAAAGTAATTCAGGTGAAGGATCTCACCAAAATGTATAAATTATATGATAAGCCTTCGGACAGACTGAAAGAAGCGCTGGGGCTTACCAGAAAGAAACTTTATAAAGAGCATTATGCACTTCATGATGTAAATTTTGATATTTATGAAGGAGAATGCGTGGGAATTATAGGAACCAACGGTTCCGGTAAATCCACGATCTTAAAGATCATCACCGGCGTCCTGACTCCCACAGCAGGGGAAGTAAAGGTAGACGGACGAATTTCCGCACTGCTGGAACTGGGAGCTGGATTTAACATGGAATATTCAGGTCTTGAGAATGTATACCTGAATGGAACCATGATCGGTTTTTCAAAAGAAGAGATTGATGCCAGACTGAATGATATTCTGGAATTTGCGGACATTGGAGACTTTATCCACCAGCCTGTAAAGACATATTCCAGCGGTATGTTCGTGCGTCTGGCTTTTGCTGTTGCGATCAATATTGATCCGGAGATCCTGGTGGTAGATGAGGCGTTGTCTGTGGGCGACGTGTTCTTTCAGGCAAAATGTTATCACAAGTTTGAGGAATTTAAGAAACAGGGCAAGACGATCCTGTTTGTAAGTCATGATCTTGGAAGCGTTTCCAAGTATTGTGACAGAGTTATTCTTCTGAACAAAGGCGTAAAGATGGATGAGGGTTCACCAAAGCAGATGGTTGACCTGTACAAACAGCTTCTGGTAGGACAGAATCCTGTAAAACAGAATGAATCTGACAGTACAGAGCAGATTGTGGCAGAGGACAGTGAAGGACTGGGAGATTTTCAGGTAAATCCCAATATGCTGGAATATGGAAGCCGTATTGCTGAGATCACAGATTTCAGAGTCATTGATGATAAAGGAAGATGTTCCAATACTGTTGAAAAGGGAAGCTGCTTCAAAATTCGTATGAAAGTCCGGTTTAATGAAGAGATTCAGGAGCCGATCATGGCATACACCTTTAAAAATATTCAGGGTACGGAAATCACAGGTACCAATACCATGTATGAAAATGCAAAGATAGAACACTCCGGAAAAGGGGACATATGTACTGTAACATTTACACAGAACATGAACCTTCAGGGCGGTGAGTATCTCCTGTCATTTGGATGTACAGGGTATAAAAACGGAGATTTTACGGTATTCCACAGACTTTATGACGCATGTAACATAACAGTTATTTCCAGTAAAAATACAGTTGGATTCTATGATATGGATTCAAAGGTGGAAGTACGGTGCGAAGAACAGGTCTGAGAATGTTATGATGACAAATATCAGTGCGAAAAAATAATCAGCGCGAGGACTATATATGGAAGAAAAAATCGGGAAAGTAATTCTGGATACCACGTGCTATCCGGGAAAAGATCTATACAGTGATGGTGCGATAGAGGATGAAATGCTTGCAATTTCCAGAGATTTTGCACCGGAAGAATTTAACAGAGTGATCAGTGAGAGAAAGAGCTGGCCAATTCTTTATCATTTTTCTCATATCAGGGAGAATATTCTGAGCTGGATTCCCTTTACAGGAGAAGAGAAGGTTCTGGAGATTGGTTCCGGATGTGGTGCTGTGACAGGAGCTCTCTGTGAAAGGGCGAAGGAAGTTACCTGCATCGAGCTTTCTATGAAAAGAAGTAAGATCAATGCATACAGACATCAGGATCAGGATAATCTTAAAATCCTTGTGGGAAACTTTCAGGAGATCGAGAAAAACCTTACTGAGAAATACGACTATATCACTTTGATCGGTGTATTTGAGTATGGAGAATCCTATATCCGGAGTGAGAATCCATATGTGGATTTTCTCAGGATCATATCAAAGCATCTGAAGCCGGATGGAAAGATCATTCTGGCCATTGAGAACAGACTGGGACTGAAATACTGGGCCGGATGTACAGAGGACCATTTTGGAACTTTATTCGAAGGAATCCAGGGATACCCCAAAACAAAAGGGGTTAAAACTTTTTCAAGAAAAGAATTTAATGGAATTTTGGAGGAAGCAGGAAACTTAAAAGCCGACTGGTATTATCCATATCCGGATTACAAATTTCCAATGACTATTCATTCAGACAGACATCTCCCTGCAAGCGGAGAGCTGCATATGAGGGACTACAATTTTGACAGACTCCGTCTGGATCTGTTTCAGGAATCTCAGGTGTATAATACACTTTTGAGCAATGATCTTTACCCGCAGTTTGCCAATTCCTTTCTTCTTGTGATCGGAAAAGAACAGCCACAGACAGCACCGGTTTATGTGAAGTTTTCCAATGAGAGAGATCAGAAGCTCTCCATTTATACGGAAATCAGTGAAGCAGCAGATGGGCAGCTGACTGTGAAGAAAGTACCGTCGCAGAAGAAAGCGGCAGCTCATGTACGGAATCTGGGAACTATCTGCGAAGAACTGACCGGAATGTATAAAGAAGAGGAAATTGAAGTAAACCGCTGCCGGATCAAAGGTGACTGTGCGCAGCTGGAATATCTGACAGGTATCACCCTGGAAGATAAGCTGGATCATCTTCTGGAAGAAGGCAGAACAGAGGAACTGGAGAAATTATTCTTCTCTTATATACAGAAAGTAAAGAATATTCACGAGAAGAAACCCTTTGAGAAAACACCGGAATTTGTAAGGGTATTTGGAAATGTAAACCTGCGTTCTGATCTGAAATGTACAGAAATATCCAATATTGATTTTGTTCCTGCAAATATTATCCTCTCTGAGAATAAAGTATCTGTGATCGACTATGAGTGGACCTTTGCATTTCCTGTACCTTCACAGTTCCTGGTTTACAGGATGATCTTTTACTATCTGGAACTGAATGACAAACGGGGAGTACTTAAAGAGCGGGATTTCTATGAGAAAGCAGGAATCCTGCCTGAAGATATAGAAGTTTATGTGGAGATGGAACATAATTTTCAGCAGTATATTCTGGGTGAGCATACAGCAATGAGAAATATGTATGCCCAGATCTCTCCAGGCCGGGTGGAAGTAGAAGATTATTACAGAGAAAAGAAACAGGAATCTCTGGAAATGCTTCAGATTTTCTGGGATAACGGAAAGAGCTTTAATGAGGCTGATTCTGTGAGATATCTGTTCAGAAACGGAAAAATTCAGACGGAGTTTGAACTTCCGGAGAATACCACAATGCTTCGCCTTGATCCGGGCGAAATGTCCAAGGGACTTAAGATTGTAAAGCTGACATGGGAAGATGAAAGTCAGGTAAAGTTTTGCACAGATGGCTGTGAAGTGTCCTCCGGAGAATTCTATTTCGGCGGTGACGATCCGCAGATCATAGTAGATTCTGTTCCTGAGAACAGAAAGTGCATAAAGATTGAGATGGAGATCCTGGACCGGAAAACCACAGAAAAGAAATTCTGGAAAGTATACGCAGAGCAGAAAAGGGCAATGGAGCAGATGAGTCAGGAGCTTGCGCAGAAGAAAGCTCTGGTCGATCAGGTGGAAGGCAGTAAGGCATGGAAAGTGTATCGTGCCATCAAAAGGGTTTAGTTATGGGAAATATACTTTGGAGTGTAGATAAAAAAATATACAGTGACAAAGAAGATCATACTCTGGCCATTACCGGATGGGCGATAACCAGAGATCAGTCAGAATGTGATTTCATTCTTTATGGCTCGGGAAAGGAACTCTCCGTTCCTGAACCTTCGCGTTGTGAAAGAGCGGATGTTGCCAAAGATTTAAAAGAAACGAAAGATATAAAAGAAGTGGGAAATGTCGGATTCACAGTAAAGATACCGGAAATTATAAAACTTGCAGAAGAACATGAGAAACTGCAGCTTGCGCTGAGAGCAGGAGATGAAAAAGAAATCATCTGGGAAGCCACAGCTGCAGAAGTGAAGGACTTTTGTGAGGAAAGTCTTATTGAATATCATATTGATGAGGAACAGATCACACAGGAGAGTATCCTGACAGTCAGAGGCTGGGTTGTAAACCAGCTGGAGCCGGATGAGATATTTGTACAGGGTACAGATGGGAAGGTTCTGGAATGTACGATAACCAGACAAAGACGTCCGGACGTGGAAGAGGCAAAGGGGATTTCCGAAGAAGAGAAAAGAAATCTGGGATTCAGTATTACTGTCAATCTGGAGAATACAAACGATCAGAATATCTGCATCTGTTTCAGGGGAAAAGATGTACAGAAAATTTATACTGTAAATGTAAAAAAAATAAAACGGGAAAATACCGGACTGTATCAGCAGATGAAACTGCTGTCTCTGAAGAACAGGCAGAAGAATCAGGAATATATAAAGAAAAACGGTATTGGAAGATTTATCCGTTATGTGAGAAATTCCCAGCTTAAGGACGGAGATCAGGATTATGAAGACTGGCTGAAAGATCATGTCGCATTCCGAAAGGAATTAAAAAGACAGAGAAATGCTGTTTTTTCTTATTCACCGCTGATCAGTATTGTGATGGTGGTGACGGATACAGATGAACAAAGGTTAAAAAGTGTGATCGATGCTTATACAGAACAGACCTATGGTAACTGGCAGCTGTGTCTTGCAGATGCATGTGAGGGAGAGGAAACAGGAGAGTTTCTGCGGAAAAAATATAAAAAAGAGATTCGCCTTTCCTATAAGAAGGTTACGGAAAACAACGGCATTTCGGGAAATCTTAATGCATCTCTGAAACTTGCAATGGGAGAGTATGTTCTGTTTGCCGGTCAGGAGATCATACCTGAACCTGATGCACTTTTTCAGATGGTCAAAGCGATCACAGAGAAAAAAGCGGATATGATCTATACAGATGAAGATGAGATCAGCGCAGACGGAAAACATTATTCTGAGCCGGAATTCAAGCCGGATTTCAATCTGTTCAGATTAAGGGAAAATAATTATATCGGACAGTTCTGGGCAATCCGGAAGGAAATTCTGGAACAGGCCGGAAAGTTTGATCCGGAATATGATGGTGCACAGGATTATGATATGCTCTTAAGATGCAGTGAGCAGGCAGAGAATATTGTGCATATTCCAAAGATCCTCTGCCATTCCATGAAAGCAGAGAACCTGATCACAGAAGAACAGGAGAAGAAAAACTGGGAAGCAGGCAGAAAGGCACTGGAGGAGCATTACTGCAGGGCGGAGGTTTCTGCAACAGCGGAACTTGCAGACAAGAGGGGATGGTACAGAAGCCATCTGACTATTTCCGGCGAACCGATGATTTCTGTGATCATTCCAAGTAAAGATCACATTAATGATCTGGAACTGTGTATTTCATCCATAGAAGAGAAGACAACATGGAAGAATTACGAGATCATTATTGTTGAGAACAACAGTGTGGAAAAAGAAACCTTTGTATACTATGAGACACTGAAAAACAGATACCCAAATGTAAGGATCCTTACATGGAAAAAAGAATTCAATTATTCTGCGATCAATAATTTTGCAGTAAGAGAGGCACGGGGAGAGTATCTGCTGTTTCTTAACAATGATGTGGAGATTATTACAGAGAGCTGGCTTGAAGAAATGCTTCAGCTTTGTCAGCAAAAAGACGTGGGAATGGTCGGTGCGAAACTGTATTATCCGGATGATACCATTCAGCATGCAGGAGTGGTAGTTGGTCTTGGTGGAGTTGCTGCCCATGTATTATGTAAACTTCCCCGGGATGCGGAAGGATATATGGGACGTCTGCGCTGTGTGCAGGAGATAAGTGCAGTCACTGCCGCCTGCATGATGGTAAAGACTTCTGTTTTTAAAGCAGTTGGAGGATTTGACGAGGAGCTGAAGGTTGCATTTAATGATATTGACCTCTGTATGAAAGTGAGAAAATATGGAGTGAAAATTGTATTCACACCGTATGCAGAACTGTATCATTATGAATCCAAATCCAGAGGAATGGAAGATACACCGGAGAAACAGCTGCGTTTTTCCAGAGAAGTAAACTGTTTCCGGAGAAAATGGGAAAGAGAGCTCCTGAAAGGAGATCCCTATTATAATCCCAATCTGACATTAAACAACACAGACTGTTCTCTGAGAAAACAGGAGAAGAACGGAGATTAACATGCCTAAGGAAATATTTGAAGTAGTAAGAGAAAGATTTCATTTATCAGACAGGACACAGTATATTGTGCAGGGACACTGGCCGAAAGATGCGGTGATGGAGGCATATCTGGATCAGCACAAACTGAAGGTGTCTGTGAAAGAAAATGAAAATGTAAGTGCACTGGAACGTTTTAAAGATCCGGAGAAAATGCAGGGAATACAGATTACGGCAACTGTTCAGATACCGGAAAATCTGGAGGGGTATCATAGGCTTGTGATCTATGAGAAGTTTCCGGATAAAAAACATGTCTGGTTTTCCATCACTGCCGGTGAACTGGATAGAAAAAGAGATAAACCGCAGGTATATTTTGAAGAAGAGAGTGCAGAACAGGGAACTGTACGGATCAGAGGGTGGGCCATTGCACCCAAGCCTGTGACTGTCCGTATCTTTGATGCGGATAAAAAGCCGATTGCCGCTGAAATCCAGAGAACAGACAGGGTGGATGTCAACCAGCTGTTTGAAGAAGCACAGGATCCGGGAAAGACAGGATTCTTCTCTGAGATCACCAACGTTTCGGGAAAATGCCTGTATGTAGTGTTTTATGCAGGCGAGAAGAAAACTGTACATGTGGTTCCTCTGAGAAACGCTGATATTCTGGCAAAGAAATTAGACAAATATGTAGAAAAAGGAATCCGCTACTGGAAATCTCAGGGTGCGGCGGCTCTTGCTGAGAAGGTAGTGACAAAGGTTAAAAATGTACGTCAGGGACCGCCATCCTATCAGAAATGGATCAGACATCATCTGCCGGACAGGAACGAACTGGAGAAACAGAAGAAAACATCCTTTGGATATAGCCCCAAGATTTCTTTTGTAGTACCGCTGTATAAGACACCGGAGAAATATCTCAGAAGACTGACAGAATCATTTCAGGAACAGACTTATTCAAACTGGGAACTTTGTTTCTCTGACGGAAGCGGCGCACAGTCACCACTGACGGAATTGTTAAAAGAACTGACAGCGAAGGATAACAGAATTAAATACGTTTCTCATGAGGAGCCACTTCAGATTTCAGAGAATACCAACAGTGCCATTGAAATTGCAACAGGTGATTTCATTGCCTTTGCAGACCATGATGATGAGCTGACGCCGAATGCATTATTTGAATGTGTGAAAGCAATAAATGAGAAACCGCAGACACTGGTGATCTACACAGATGAAGATAAGATGTCTATGGATGGACATAAATTCTTTCAGCCGCATTTTAAACCGGACTATAATCCGGATCTGCTGTGTACGGTCAATTATATCTGCCATCTGTTTGTGGTATCACGAAAAGTAATTGAAAAAGTTGGCGGGCTGCGAAGTGAGTTTGACGGTGCACAGGATTATGATTTTGTGTTACGCTGTGTGGAAGCAGTAAAGGATGAAGAAATCTGTCATATTCCAAAAATCCTGTATCACTGGCGTTGCCATGAGGACTCCACAGCAGAGAATCCCGAGAGCAAGCTTTATGCCTTTGAAGCCGGAAGACGTGCAGTACAGGCTCACTATGAGAGAACAGGAATCCACGCAGAGGTTTTTAAGGGTGAATATCTGGGGCTGTACAGAACGAAGTTTATCAGAGATCATGATCCGCTGATTTCTATTATTATTCCGAATAAAGACCATATTGATGATCTGAAGAGATGTATGGAATCCATTGAACAGAAATCTACGTACAAAAATTATGAGTACATTATTGTAGAGAATAACAGTACAGATTCTGCTACTTTTGAATATTACAAAAAACTGGAGGCAGAGAATCCGAAGGTTCGCATGGTATACTGGGACGGAGTCTTTAACTATTCTGCCATTAATAACTATGGTGCATCTTTTGCAAAGGGTGAGTATCTGCTTCTGCTTAACAATGATACAGAGATCATTAATCCGGACTGTCTGGAAGAACTCCTGGGTTATTGCATGCGTAAAGATGTAGGCGCAGTGGGTGCAAGACTTTATTATGAGGACGATACGATCCAGCATGCAGGTGTTGTGATCGGTTTTGGCGGAATTGCAGGACACTGTTTTGTCCAGCAGAAGAGAGGTACTACCGGATATTGTCACAGAATTATCTGTGCACAGGATTACAGTGCGGTTACAGCTGCCTGCATGATGGTGAAGAAATCTGCATTTGATGCAGTGGGAGGACTTTCAGAGGAACTGGCTGTTGCATTTAATGATATTGATTTCTGCATGAAGCTGAGAAAGGCGGGATATCTGATCGTGTATAATCCATATGCGGAATTATACCATTATGAATCCAAATCCAGAGGTCTTGAGGATACTCCGGAAAAAGTGGCACGATTTAACAAAGAAATTGCCACCTTTGAGAAAAAATGGCCGGAGATCCTGAAGAACGGAGATCCTTATTATAACCCCAATCTCACTCTGAAGAGCCAGGACTTTTCTCTGAAAAGAATCTGAAGATGAAATTGCTATAAAATGAATGTGAAAGAAGATATGTTAAAGAAAAAGAAAGAGCTCAATGAAAAAACAGAAATTTTCATTTTTGTATTTCTGGCGTTTATCCTGCTGACAACCTGGGCGATGACACAGCCTTTTAATTCAGGGCCGGATGAACAGATGAGATATTATGTTGCAGATTACATTTATAAACACCATGGAGCTCTTCCGGGGGGAGATGATCCGGCTGTCAGGAATAAAGTGTGGGGAATTTCCTATGCATATTATCCGGTTGTATCTTATATGGTGTCTGCATTATTTATGAGAATATCCCGGCTTTTTGCAGATCCGGGATACTCCATGTTCAAAATTGCACGTATGGCAGATGTACTGTTTGTCACAGGTGCAGTGTATTTTGTTGTAAAAGCTTCGGGCAAACTGTTTCCGAAAGAAAAATATTCCAGAGAAGTTAGATGGCTGTTTGCAGCACTGGCAGGATTTATGCCGCAGGCAATCTTTATGGGAACTTATGTGAATACAGACTCACTGGCACTGCTGGCAGCAGCCATGATCCTGTATGCATGGGCCTCTTATCTGAGAGAAGACTGGACATGGAAAAACTGTATACTCCTTGCAGTGGGAATGGCTGTATGTGCATTGTCTTATTATAATGCGTATGGCTGGATACTCTGCAGTTTTTTCTTCTTCTGTTTTACGGTATTACTCTGCAGAGAAGAAGCTTTTTCACAGAGAGTTCGTTTCCTTTTCAGCAGAGGAGCAGTGATCGCAGCAGTTACTTTAGTTCTCTGTGGCTGGTGGTTCATCCGTAATGCAGTTTTGTATAACGGAGATTTCCTGGGAAGGAAATCCTGTGCGGAATGTGCGGAAAAATATGCTCAGAAGGATTACAGACCGTCACTGTATCCGACTCCTGCAAAGCTGGGATGGAACTGGAAAGATATTATCCTTTATCAGGATCCGGGCTGGTATCATAACTGGATTCTGACAGTGTGTGTAAGTTTCATCGGTACTTTTGGACAGATGGAAATTTATATGCCATATACGGTCAGCAAACTGTATATGCTGTTCTTTGCTGTTGGGATCATCAGTGTATTTTTTGTAAAAGAGACATTTGATCTGAGAAAAAAAATGTATGTTGCACAGCGGAAGGCAGTTGGAAATGACAGATGGAAGATTAAAACAAAGGTGATATCCCGAGAGTGGAATAAAGAAGGTATTTTTCATTTGATGATGGTATTTCTGATTATGATTCCGGTATTTTTGTTTCTGTATTATGTTTATTACAGTGATAATCAGCCACAGGGAAGATATCTTATGCCTGCATTATATCCTCTGATGTACTTTGTTACGCTGGGCTGGAATAATATTCTGACAAAAACAGTGAAAAATGAAAAGGTGCGGAGTCTGATATACAGAGTACTGACTGTACTGCTGGTGATTTCGCCATTTGCCTGCTGGGCATTTTTAATCTTGCCTTAAAAGAAATAAAGGGACTGCCGCATGAAAAGCTCTTGCGGAAGTCCCTTAAATTTATCTGTTTTATCTATCAAAGAAATGGTTACTGTCTGGTATTCAGAAGTAGGCTTTAGGATTTGATCACTTTGATCATCAGGAACAGGAAAAACAGCAGGAATGCTGCCCCGATCGCCCCGATGATATAATAAGGAGCAGTTGTATGGGAAGCAGAATATGCCTGTGCTGCCTCCATATTCTTCTGACCGGTTACTGCGGCATCATTTGTCTGCTGCTCTGCGTCTTCCAGAATCGCAGTTCCTACAGGAGTTCCTCCAAAGTAATACTGGCGTGTAATCTGTCCGTCAGAAGAAGTATCTTCTGTGGTCAGATTATCTTCTGTGGCACCGTTTGGTGCAATGACTGTACCACCGGAAAGACGGTTAAAATCATCGTCTGCGATGGTAAGGGGTGCAAAATTGTCAAAACCATAATTGAGAAGCGCGACCGCTTCATCATCGGTAACACCGGATGCGCCATTTAATACAATGCATATCAGCTTCATGTTATTTTTGGAAGCTTCACATACCAGGGTACTTCCGGAAGCTTCTGTGTACCCTTCCTTACCGCCGATACAGGGTTTATAATAACCGTCGCTGGTGCTGTTGATCATGGTAAAATTGTTTGTAAGTACACGTTCACCGCCGGAAACATTTGTTGCCGGAAGTGTATAGGAAGTAGTTGCTGCAATGGTGCGGAAAGTGTCATTTGCCATAGCTGCTTCCATGATCAGAGCCATATCATGGGCGGTGATATGCTGGTTCTCATCAGGAAGACCGGTAGGATTGGTAAAGACAGTATTGGTGCAGCCAAGTTCCTGTGCCCGGGTATTCATTATCTGTACAAAAGCATCCACAGAACCTCCCACATGTTCAGCTACCTGCAGTGCGATATCATTGGCAGAGGCAACCATGATGGCATATAAACATTGTTCCATGGTGAAAACCTCATCTAACTGTGAGGAAATATTGGCTCCTCCGTCAGTAACACCGGAAACACCGGTTGCAGTCATGGTTACCTGTTCATCCAGACTGCTGTTCTCAAGAGCAACCAGGCAGGTCATGATCTTGACTGCACTTGCAGGGTAAAGAGGCTGATCTGCATTTTTGGAATACAGGACTGTGTTAGTGGAATTTTCCACCACAATTGCTGCGGCAGACGAAATATCGGAAGCCTGGGGCCATCCGTCGATACCGTTGGTGACTACGACAGACGGATCTGCTGTCTGTGCGGCGGCATTTGTATTCTGAGCTGTTTCTTCAGCAGCAGATACCGGAAACTGTGAAAACATGGTGACAGCACCAAGTCCCAGAGCCAGCAGGGCTGCAGTGATTCTTTTTTTCTTTATCATCATGGTATATAATACTCCTGTGCATAAATATATTGAAAAGTAACTGTTCATTGTAAGTGAACAGTAACATAAAAACAATAACAGTATAACACATTTCTCTCCTTTCTTGCAAAAAATATCATACAATGTTAAAATAAAAAATCATAGTAAAAATCGAGGTTATCATATGAGTAAAAAACCATCTGCAGGAGGAAAAATCCAGTGGACGAAAATGTTCAGGAAGCTTTCCCCCTATACGATCCGGAAAGGGTTCCGCTACATGAAGCATTATGGACCAAAGGAATTCTGGATCAGGCTGCATGAACGTTTTGAACCGGAAGAAGTACCATATGGTCCATGGTACCGGGCTTACATTCCGACGGAGGAAACACTGGAAACACAGAGGAAACAGAAATTTGATTATTCACCGCTGATCAGCATTGCAGTTCCGGCTTATCAGACACCTGTAGAATTTTTGAGACAGATGATAGAATCACTGATCGTTCAGACTTATTCAAACTGGGAGCTGTGTATCGTAAATGCAAGTCCGGACAATGAGGAGATGCAGAAAGTACTGGCAGAATATTCAGCCGGAGATTCCCGGGTAAGATTCTGCAATCTCAAAGAGAACCTTGGCATTGCAGAGAACACAAACCGCGCGTTTGCAATGACAAAAGGTGAATTTGTGGGGCTTCTTGACCATGATGACCTGCTGGCACCCAATGCATTATATGAGATCGTGAAAATACTGCAGGATCATTCGCAGGCAGATGCGCTTTATACAGACGAGGATAAGGTTACAACAGAACTGGACGAGCATTTTCAGCCACATCTGAAACCGGATTTTAATCTGGATCTCCTGCGTTCCAATAATTATATCTGCCACTTTTTTGTAGTGCGAAAGAGTATTGTAGAAAAGGCCGGAGGTTTCCGAAAAGAATTCGACGGAGCTCAGGATTACGATTTTATCTTTCGCTGTACGGAGAATGCCGGAGAGGTTTTACATGTTCCGGAAATCCTGTATCACTGGAGAACACACAAAGCCTCCACTGCAGATAATCCTGCCAGTAAAATGTACGCATTTGAAGCCGGCAAGAGAGCAATAGAAGCTCATCTTGAGAGAACAGGTACGAAAGGCGAGGTAAGCCATACACAGGATCTGGGCTTTTACCGGGTGAAATATCCGGTGCAGGGAAAACCTCTGGTGTCTGTTATCATACCAAACAAAGACGAGAAAGAGACTCTTCAGACCTGTCTGGAAATGCTGGAGAAGAATACCGGTTATCAGAATTTTGAAATCATAATCGTGGAGAATAACAGTACCACTGATGAGATTTTCCGATATTATAAAGAGCTTTCCGGAAACCGGAAGATCCATCTTTTGAGATGGGGAAAAGAATTTAATTATTCTGCCATCAATAACTTTGCTGCGGCGCATGCAAAGGGAGAATATCTGCTTTTCCTGAATAATGATGTAAAATCCATCAATCCGGACTGGCTGGAAGAAATGCTTGGAGTGTGTCAGCGTCCGGAAGTGGGCGGTGTCGGAGCAAAGCTCATTTATCCGGATAATACGATCCAGCATGCAGGATGTGTGATCGGAATGGGCGGTATTGCGGGGCATATGTTCGTAGATATGCCTGCGGACCGTACCGGCTATCTGCATAAGGCATCCCTTCTTCAGGATATGAGTGCAGTGACTGCCGCCTGTCTGTTGATGAAGAAAGAGGTTTTTGAGCAGGCAGGAGGATTTACAGAAGAACTGGCTGTGGCATTTAATGATGTGGATCTTTGCCTGAAAGTAAGAAAAAATGGCTATCTGATCGTATATGATCCCTATGCGAAGCTTTATCATATGGAATCAAAGACCAGAGGAGCTGAGGACAGCAAGGAGAAAGTGCGCCGTTTTCAGACGGAGATTGAATATATGCGATGTCGCTGGATAGACATTCTCAAAAACGGAGATCCCTGTTATAACAAAAACCTGTCTCTTACCAAATGGAATTATTCTCTGAAGCCAATCTCGGGAATGGAGACAGAAGCAGGACAGAAAAAAGAGAAGACAGGGAGGAAATCATGCAGGAAGTATCAGTGATCATTCCGAATTTTAATGGGATGGCTTATCTGGATGGCGTACTTGCAGGTCTGGAGTGTCAGACTGTAAGCAATTTTGATGTAATTCTTGTGGATAATGGATCCAATGACGGAAGCTGTGCTTTTGTTGCTGCAAGGTATCCATGGGTTCATCTGATTGAACTGCCGGAGAATTTCGGATTCTGTAAAGCGGTCAATGAAGGGATCAGAGCATCACGCTCACCTTATGTACTGCTTTTAAACAATGATATTGAAGTAACGGAGAATTTTATAGAAGAAATGCTGTCAGCCATCAAAAGGCATCCCAAAGCTTTCTCCTGTGCTGCCAGAATGATTCAGTTTCATGACAGGGACAGGCTGGATGATGCAGGAAACTATTACTGCGCTCTTGGATGGGCTTATGCGAGAGGCAAGGGGAAAGATATCCATACCTATAATAAGGAAGAGAAGATTTTTGCTTCCTGCGCAGGAGCTGCTATTTACAGAAAGAAGATCTTTGATGAACTGGGATATTTTGACGAAGAACATTTTGCATATCTGGAGGACATGGACGTGGGATACCGGGCCAGAATCTACGGATATGAAAACTGGTATGCACCTGATGCCATGGTATACCATGTGGGAAGCGGTACCAGCGGATCCAGATATAATCAGTTCAAGATCCGGTATTCTTCCAGAAATAATATTTATCTGATATACAAAAATATGCCGGTGTTACAGATTATTATCAATCTTCCGTTTCTTGTTGCAGGATTTGGAATCAAAATTCTGTTTTTTACGCTGAAAGGATTCGGAAGAGAGTATATTGCGGGAATTAAGAATGGATTCCAGATCAGTAAAAAAAATCATAAAATACCTTTTAAATTTCAAAATCTGTCAAACTATTTTAGGATTCAAGTTGAATTGTGGGTGAATATCTTCAGGCGTTTGTGCGGATGATAAGAAAGAAAGATAAATTTTTATTGCTTTTATAAAACAACTATTATAATATAGAAACGATAAAAAAATGAGGTGACAAAAGATTGCTAAAGGACAATGAAAAGAATTTCAGTCGTCTCCATATGATCATTGATGCAATTGTACTGGTACTGTCATATTTTCTGGCATGGCTGATCCGTTTTGTTGGTCCTATGGCAGCAACAGCAGTCAGAACCAGAAGCTTTCAGCAGTATATGCTGATGCTGGTTTTTATTGTACCGGTTTATCTGTTGTTGTATCAGGCTTTCACATTGTATACTCCCATGCGGATGCAGGGGCGTCGGCTTGTATTGGCTAATATTGTAAAGGCCAACTCGCTTGGGCTCCTTATTCTGATGTTTACATTTTACATGATAGATGAGAGCGATTTTTCCCGTTCTACTTATATTATGTTTTATGTAATCAATATTGTGCTTCAGTGGTGTGCCCGAATGTTGATTTTCGCTCTTCTGAGAGATATGAGAGAGAAGGGACTGAATCAGAAACAGATGATCTGTGTGGGATACAGCCGCGCAGCAGAGGAATACATTGACAGAGTTCTTGCCAATCCTCAGTGGGGATATGTGATCCGCGGAATACTGGATGACAATGTTCCGGCAGGAACAGAGTACAAGGGAATCAAAGTTCTTGGAAGGATTGCCAATCTGAATATAATACTTCCGGAGAACCGGCTGGATGAAATAGCGATCACTCTGGGCTTAAGTGAATATTACCGCCTGGAAGAGATTGTAGCACTGTGTGAAAAATCCGGAGTACACACCAAGTTTATCCCGGATTATAATAAGATCATTCCGACAAAACCATACACAGAAGATATACTGGGACTTCCGGTTATCAACATCCGTTATGTACCGTTGAACAATACATTCAATGCACTGGTCAAGCGGGCGATGGACATTGCAGGGTCTATTGTTGGAATCATAGTAACCTCACCGCTGATGCTGTTAATGTGTGCTATCATTAAGCTGACATCACCGGGACCACTGATCTATAAACAGGAGAGGGTTGGACTTCATAACCAGACTTTTCGGATGTATAAGTTCCGTTCCATGGAAGTACAGCCGGAATCGGAAGAGAAGAAGGCATGGACAGTAAAGAATGACCCAAGAGTAACACCCGTCGGAAAGTTTATGCGTCACACCAGTATTGATGAACTGCCACAGCTTTTCAACATACTGAAGGGTAACATGAGCCTTGTGGGACCACGACCGGAGCGGCCGTTTTTTGTAGAGAAATTCAGAGAAGAAATCCCGAGATATATGGTGAAACATCAGGTTCGCCCGGGACTTACCGGCTGGGCTCAGGTGAATGGTTACCGCGGAGACACATCCATAAGAAAAAGAATCGAATATGACCTTTATTACATTGAAAACTGGAGCATAGGGCTGGATATCAAGATTATATTCCTTACATTTTTCAAGGGATTTATAAACAAAAATGCATATTAAGATAAGGGGAAAAAGGCATGGCTAAACCAGGAAAAAAGAAAAAAGTACTGTTTGTGCTTGAAATCATTGTACTGCTGCTGTTTATTGGCGGGCTGTATGTGTATGGACAGATTTCTTCCAGGCTGGATAAGATTGAGCAGCCGGAACTGAAAAAGGAAAAAATAGTCGTAAACCAGGAAGCACCAAAGATGACAGGCTACAAGACCTATGTGCTGTTTGGTATTGATACCAGAGGGGAAGGCTCCCAGTATTCTGCACAGAACAGTGATACCATGATCATTGTGAGTGTAAACAACGATACAAAAGAAGTGCGTATGGTTTCCGTATACAGAGATACACTTCTCAATGTTGGAGATGATACCTATACGAAGGCAAATGCAGCCTATGCGCTGGGTGGTCCGGAACAGGCGATCACTATGTTAAATACAAACCTGGATCTGGATATTTCCGATTATGCGACGGCCGATTTTTCCGCAGTTGTAGAAGTGGTAGATGATCTTGGCGGTCTTGATATTCCGTTATCTTATGCGGAAATTGAACATATGAATAACTATTGCGTGGAAACATCCAAGCTGACAGGGAAAGATTACACTCCAATCGAGAAACCGGAGCCAAAGCCGGAAGATGAGGAAGCCATTGTAGGAACTTATCATCTGAACGGTGTACAGGCGACATCCTATTGCCGTATCCGTTATACTGCAAGTCTTGATATGGGACGTACAGAGCGTCAGAGACGAGTACTTGGAATGCTCTTTGATAAGGCGAAGATAGCAGGCCTTTCTTCTATCTTTAAGATTATGGATGATGTATTCCCGATGGTTACAACATCTCTTTCAAAACAGGATATTCTGGGACTTATTCCGACTCTGATCGGATATAAATTTACAGACAGTACGGGATTCCCGCAGAAGTTTAAATTCTCTAATATCAAGGGAAGTATTATTGTTCCTACTGATCTTGAGAACAATGTAGTTGAACTTCACAAGTTCCTGTATGATGATCAGGATTATACTCCGTCTTCTGAGGTAGTGGCCCGCAGTAATAAGATACTTGAGATCGTCGGCGGAGAAAGTAAGCTGGATGATGCAGCCAAGACTACGACACAGGATACTGATGCCACAAATGCAAATGACACTTTTGTATGGTCCGGCGATAATACCTCCGGCAGTATGGATAACAGCGGCGATTATGATTATGACAATGATTATGATAACGGTGGTTATGATGGCGGTTATGATAATGGCGGCGGAGATTATGGCGGCGGTGGCGATTATGATAACAGTGGTGATGACGGCAGTTATGATAATGGCGGCGATGACACCGGCAGTGACACTGGTGGTGGAGACTACGACACCGGCGGAGACTACGACACCGGCGGAGACTACGACACCGGCGGAGACTACGACACCGGCGGAGATTATGAAGGCGGCGGAGATTACACCGGTGGAGATGAGGCCGGCGGCGACGATGGATTCAGCGATGATTCAGCAGCAGATTCCGGAGCAAGTTCTGAAGAACAGTAACAGGGAACTGCTATAAAAATATAAATAATAGAAAAGAGGACCATCTGTTGGAAAGGATGGTCCTCTTTTCAGATAAGGAGTGTTGAGGATGACGCATAAGGAAAAATATAATGATACTGCGACAGTTGATGTAATCATTCCTGCCTATCGTCCCGGCAGAGAATTTGGAGAACTGCTGCACAGGCTGGAAGAACAGGAATACCGTCCCCGCAGGATTCTGGTTATGAATACGGGAGAGCAGTACTGGAACAGAGAATGGGAGAAATGTCCGATCCTTGAGGTTCATCACCTGGAACAGAAGGATTTTGATCATGGCGGAACCAGAAGAAGGGCAGCAGAACTTTCGAATGCAGATATTATGATCTTTATGACACAGGATGCTCTCCCTGCTGACAGAAAAGTAATTGGAAATCTTGTCTGTGCTGTCAGTAAAAATCCGGGTGCAGGAGCAGCCTATGCAAGACAATTACCCAGGGCAGACTGTCGCTTTCTGGAATGTTATACCCGTTCTTTTAATTATCCGGAGCAGTCCTCGGTAAAGTCGCTGGCTGATATCGATAAGTACGGGATCAAGACCTATTTCTGTTCTAATGTGTGTGCGGCCTATGATAAAGGGATTTATCTGAAAACAGGCGGTTTTACAGAGCGGGCGATTTTCAATGAAGATATGATCTGTGCCGGAACAATGATTCAGAAAGGCTATTCAGTTGTCTATGCGGCAGATGCGAGAGTGTATCATTCCCATAATTATTCCGGAAGGCAGCAGTTTCACAGAAACTTCGATCTGGGAGTATCCCAGGCAGAGCATCCGGAAATTTTTGAAGGAGTACCTTCTGAGGGAGAGGGAATCCGTCTGGTAAAAAGAAGCCTGGGCTATCTGATAAGGACGGGACACTTCTGGCTGATTCCTCAGCTGATCTGGCAGAGCGGAATGAAATATGCAGGATATTTCCTGGGTAAGAGATACAGAAAACTTCCCCGGAAAGTTGTTCTTGCATGTACCATGAGTCCATATTACTGGAACAGAAAATAAAGGTAAGCGGATAACCTGGATCACGGACAGCTCTAAGACACGCCAATTTACGATAATTGTCACATTTTGAACACAATTAATTGATATACTGATTCCAGAGTTCAGGAGAAGAATTGCTGTAACTGTGCAGAAATAAAACAGTTACAGATTATTGTTTATTTCGGGGAGTGTTCCGATAAACAGTAATACAGGAACAGAAGGGAGCAGATTACATGAATGATGAAAGAAACCTGGGTGAAAAAACAGATGATTCCGGTCAGCAGCCCAGATATGAACATTATCAGTTCCATAAAGAACAGGGAACTGTTTTGAAACCATCCGGTCCCTCTGGACACAGAAGAAATCAGAATTCTTTTCAGAAAAAAGCAGGGGCGACAATCGCATTGGCTGTGATCTTTGGCCTGGTGGCGGCAGTTGTATTTCAGGCGGCAAATTTTGCAGCAGACAGATTCCTGAATACAGGTAAGTCTTCGGTGCAGATTAAAACTACAGACAGTGTGGATCTTCAGGAAACGGCATCAGATGACAGCACTACCGATAAGGTGCTGTCTGACTCTGAGAATGGAACAGTAGCAGCAGTGGCTCAGGCTTCCATGCCTTCTGTAGTTGCGATCACTACGGTCAGTGTTCAGGAAATACCAAGCTTTTTCGGATATAGTTCCCACCAATATAAGAGTGCGTCAACAGGTTCAGGGATTATCGTTGGAGATAATGATGATGAGCTTCTGATCGCAACGAATAATCACGTGGTGGATGGAGCTACAACTCTGAGTGTCTGCTTTATCGGGGATGATGTGGCAAATGCAGAGACAGAGACTGTGAATGCGGGAGATAATGGAGATCTGAATGTAGAGGATGCGGTCAGTGCCAAGATTAAGGGTACAGATGCTGATAATGATCTGGCAGTAGTTGCGGTGAAGAAATCGGATATCCCTGAGGACACCTTAAATCAGATCAAGATTGCTCAGATAGGAAGTTCGGATGATCTGGCAGTAGGGCAGCAGGTAGTTGCGATCGGTAATGCGCTTGGATATGGTCAGTCTGTAACATCAGGCTGGATAAGTGCATTGAACCGGACGATTTCTACAGATGACGGAACGAACAGTACAGGACTGATCCAGACGGATGCGGCAATCAATCCGGGTAACAGTGGTGGTGCACTTTTGAATATGAAAGGCGAGCTGATTGGCATCAATTCTGCAAAATACGCAGACAGTGCTGTGGAAGGTATGGGATATGCCATTCCTATTTCCAAGGCAAAGCCTATTCTGGAAGAACTGATGAATCGTGAGACCAGGGAGAAAGTAGACAGCAGCAAAAAAGGATATCTGGGAGTAAGTCTTGCCAATCTGACCACAGAGGCAATTGAGATGTATAATATGCCCACAGGCGCCTTTGTAAGAAGTGTGGAGGATGATTCTCCGGCACAGGAGGCAGGTATCTGTAAAGGCGACATCATCATAAAATTCGACGGACAGAAAGTCAGTGATGGTGATGATCTGCTGGATAAGCTGCAGTATTATAAATCGGGAGAGAAGATTGAGGCAGTTGTTGCAAGAGCCACTAATGGGGAATATGAAGAAAATACTATAGAGCTGACTCTCGGCACCAGACCGGACAATGAATAAAACAAAAGACATCGCCCATGCGGCGGTGTCTTTTATAATATTATCAGTGAACAGTAACCCGGGCAGGATTCTTTTTGTGTTTATAAAACTTTCATTTTGTTATAAGGGAATTGTATGATATAATTCAGTTAAATAAGCGTAATGATCCAGCAGCCTGCTATCCTGCAGGAGCACTGTACTGTTACGAATAAGAGGATATAGAAAGGAGTCATTATGAGCGAGAATTATAATGATGATGAAATAATAGACAGCAGCGAAGATACAGAGGAAAAGAGAAACAAATCCGAAAAATTCTGTTTTCTCTGCCGCAGACCTGAGAGCAAGGTCGGTCCGATGATCGAACTTCCAAATAACATACATGTCTGCACAGATTGTATGCAGAAGAGCTTTAATTCTATGAATCAGCAGTTTAATGATGGTAAGTTCAATTATTCTGACCTGTTGAATATGCCGAATGTGAGTATGATCGATCTGGGCAGCTTCCAGAATCCGGTGCAGCAGCCAAAGAAAGAAAAAAAGAAAAAGAAACAGGAAAAACCGGTTCTGGATCTGAAAAATATTCCTGCTCCCCATAAGATCAAAGAAACCCTTGACCAGTATGTGATCGGTCAGGAGAAAGCCAAGAAAGTAATGTCTGTAGCGGTTTACAATCACTATAAACGTGTGGCGACAGATACAATGGATGAGATTGAAATTGAGAAATCTAATATGCTGATGATCGGACCAACCGGATGCGGAAAAACCTATCTGGTTAAAACCCTGGCGAAACTTCTGGATGTGCCGCTTGCAATTGCAGATGCCACTTCTCTTACAGAAGCCGGTTATATTGGCGATGATATAGAGAGCGTTGTTTCCAAACTTCTGGCAGCGGCAGATAATGATGTGGAGCGTGCCGAGCATGGTATTATTTTCATTGATGAGATTGACAAGATTGCCAAGAAGAAGAACACCAACCAGAGAGATGTCAGTGGTGAGGCAGTGCAGCAGGGAATGCTGAAGCTTCTTGAGGGAAGTGAGGTGGAAGTTCCTGTAGGTGCAAACAGCAAAAACGCAATGGTACCGCTTGTAACTGTTAATACACGTAATATTCTGTTTATCTGTGGCGGTGCTTTTCCTGATCTGGAGAATATCATTAAAGAAAGGCTGAACAAGCAGGCATCTATCGGTTTTTATGCAGACCTGAAGGATAAATATGATAATGATCCTCATCTGCTTCAGAAAGTAACAGTGGAGGATATCCGCAGTTTTGGAATGATTCCGGAATTTATCGGACGACTTCCAATTATCTTTACTCTGGACGGATTGAATGAGGATATGCTTGTGAAGATCCTGCAGGAGCCGAAGAATGCGATTCTTAAACAGTATCAGAAACTTCTTTCACTGGATGAAGTGAAACTGGAATTTGAAGACGGGGCGCTTCATGCAATTGCTGCGAAGGCACTGGAGAGAGATACAGGTGCCAGGGCACTTCGCGCGATACTGGAAGAGTATATGCTGGATATCATGTATGAGATTCCGAAAGATGACAGCATAGGAGAGGTTGTGATCACAAGAGAATACATAGAAGGAAACGGTGGTCCGAAGATCCTTCTTCGCGGACAGGAGCCGATCCTGCTGGAGGGTAGTCATTAATTAAAATAGTTTTGTTCTTGCATTATGAGGACAATAATGGAAGGGAGTAAATATTATGGGAACAGATTTTTTTGATGGATTAGTTAAGACATTTTCAAAAACAACGAAGGAACTGGGAAAGACAACAAGAGAATTAGGTGCCCGCGCAGAGCAGACGATCGAGGCGCAGAAGATAAGAAGTAAAATCACAGGGGAAGAGCGCATTATTGAGAAAATCAAAGTTGATATCGGTGATATTGTTTACAGACGACATTCTCAGGGTGATGGAATTGATAGTGAGTTAAGTGCTTTATGTCAGGAGATTGATCAGCATTATCTGAAAATCAGGGAGTATAAGGATAATGCGGCGAACCTGAAAGGAGAGAAAATCTGCCCGTCCTGCGAGCGGGAGGTAGATATTAATGTAAGTTTCTGTCCGTATTGCGGAACGCCATGCCCGACTCCGGAACCGGCGAAGAATGTGGAAAATGACACTGCATCTTCAGATGAAGATGAAGATGGGAGTAATGGGCTGGAAGAAACACCGGCAGAAGAATTACAGCCGGAAGAACCAGAGACAGAGAAAGCAGCAGAAACAGAACCAGCACAGGAACAGCCGGTGGAAGAAACACCAGTGGAAAAAGAAGCAATGGAAGAGAAGTAAGGTTACTGTTCACACACCACTGTCCCGAGAGGTGTTTGAGCATGAATATGCCAAAGTCCCGAGACATACAAGCCAAAATTCCATTGCCGCAGGCAATCTGGAATGAATTTTGGCTACGTTACTGTGAACGGAGTGAACAGTAACGTAGTAAGTAACGATAATTACAGTATAATTAAAAATATGTTGCAAATTGATATGGAATATGATAATTTTATATCGTATCAAAAGGTATGAAAATTACGAACAGGAGAGGGAAAGATGAAAAACAGAAAATTAAATCAGTTATTAGTCGCAGGAATGATCAGTGCAGCTATGATGACTTCTGGTATCAGTGTTCAGGCTGCTGATTTTAGTGATGATATATCAACAGTAGAAGAACAGTCTGTTGGCTCAGCAGAAGAGGAAGCTCCGGAGGTAGAGGACGGATCTGAATTTCAGTCTGATGCTGCTGAAGCATCATCAGCAGTAGCAGTCAGTTCAGCGAACTTCCCGGATGCAAAGTTCCGCCAGTATGTTTTAGACAATATTGATACAGACAAGGATAAGAAACTTTCAGCGGCAGAGATCAAAGCAGCCAAGACGATTGATGTTTCAGGACTTGGAATTTCCAACCTGAAAGGTATTGAACGTTTCACCTACGCGACAGATCTGTTTGCGGCAAATAACAAACTTACTTCTGTAAATATTACAAAGAATACAAAAGTTGCATATCTGAATCTGAGTAATAACAGTCTTGCAGGAACTCTGAATCTCAGCAAATGCACAAATCTTCGTGTAGTGAAGTATGGAAGCAATAAACTGACAAAGGTAGTAATGCCTTCCAAGAAATATCTGAAAAACCTGGATTTCGTAGATGCAAGCTCCAATAAATTTACCACACAGGCAAATGCAGGACTGAACATCGGAGATACTGATTATGTAAAGAGTCTTTCAGAAGTCAATGCCTCCAATAATGCCATTACTTCATTTAACTGTGCCGGATTTCAGGGAATCCTTGATCTTAGAAACAATAAGATCACAAATCTGAAACTGGAAAACAGCAAGGAAGGATCTCAGGTAGTTTCCTTATACCTTGACGGAAACTCACTGAGTAAGACATCTTCTATTGATTTTACACCGGAATGGATTGCCGTACCTCAGCAGTTCAGCTGTGATGCAAAGGTTTCATCCAAGGTCAAAATGCTGAAGGCAACTGCATCCATCACATCTGCAACATGGGATCAGATCGTGGTAAACGTTGGTTCCAGTACAGATGATGCTTCTTACAAACTGGAGAAGAAAACAGGCAACGGTGCATATGAAACTGTTAAAACATGGGATAATGGTGATCTGGCTGACGCAGAGTTCGGAGAAGATTACACAGATAATGTGATTTCTACAGGAACAGCCTACACATACAGAGTTACAGCAACTGTACAGGTAAAAGATGCCAATAAGAACCTCAGATCCTGGTCAAATTCCGCAGAAGTGAAAGCTACAGCAACAGGTACAAAGCCGGCAATCTCTGTGAAGTCCACCAAAAAAGGTGTGGCAACCGTAAGCTGGAAGGCTGTTGCAGGTGCAGACGGATATGATGTTTACTGTGGATCATCCAAGAAATCCCAGAAGGGTACGGTTGTAAAAGGAACTACAAAGCTGACCGCAAATAAGACAAAACTGACAAGTGGTAAAACTTATTATTTCAGAGCACGCGCATATAAGATGGTAGGATCTGCCAAGGTATATACAGGTTACAGCGCAGTGAAGAGCGTGAAAGTCAAATAATACAAAAATAATTGAGAACAATATAAAATCAAGCCGGCGATGTGAGAGCAGATATCTTTTACAGAGCCGGCTCTTTGATTATGGCAATTCCGTAAAATACTGTGGACAGTCCGGTATTGCTATAGATGAATTGTTATAGATGGGAGAAATGTCATGTGAAATATATCAGAAAGAGTTTCTCTTTGTTTTGGCTGATAGCGGTAATGCTGTTTGGAACAGTATCGGCATCCGCAGCATCTGCAAAACCGGAAACACCGGTATTGTCCGGAACAGCAGCCGGAAACAGAGTGACTCTGAACTGGAATAAAGTAAAGAAGGCCTCCGGCTATCAGATTTTTCTGTATTATAAAGCCTACGGGAAATACAAATGCGTGGGAAGGATCAAGAACAGGAACATTACCAGTTTTACACTGACAGGTTCTGAAGATAAGCTCTACACTTATAAGATACGTTCTTATCTGAAACAGGGAAACAAAACTCTGTACAGCCCGTCATCGAAAGCACTGGAGATAAAAACAGCTCCCGGAAAACCTGTGATCACCCGGATAAGAGTGAGAGAAGAAAGCGGAACCCTGATCAAATGGAAAAAAATCAAAACTGCAGAAGGATATCAGATATTCCGGTCAGAATCCGAGGACAGAGGATATAAAAGAATCAATATAGTTTCCGGCAATACAACATTCAGTTATACAGATACAGGTACTGTTTCAGGAAAGACTTATTATTACAGAATACGGGCATATGTACGAAATCAGGGAAATGTTGTATATTCTGAACTGAGTGATCCGGCAGAGGCGGTAATGCGAAAGACTATTATGATCGGAGATTCCAGAACAGATATGATGAAAGATGTTGTGGAGAACGATAACATTACATGGATATGTGAGGTTGGAATGGGGTATAAATGGCTTAGAGATACTGCCCTGAAGACCTTGCAGGAGCAGATGAAAGGAAATGAAGATATTTTTGTCTGGCTTGGTGTTAATGATGTATACAATATTTCCAATTATATCAGTCTGCTGAATGAGGAGATTCCAAAATGGAAAGCGCAGGGAGCGGATGTCTATATTGTGGCAGTGGGGCAGGTAACCAAAGATTCTTATGTAACAAATGAGGAAATCGAATATTTCAATGCCAGAATGAAAAAAGAAGTTGCCGGTGCGAAATATGCAGATCTTTATTCTTATCTGAAAAAGCAGGGATATAAGACAACAGACGGAACTCATTACGATAATGAAACTACATGGAAGATTTACCGTTATCTGATGTCTTTTGTGTCATAAGAACAGAAAAAAGGAAACTGTATCAGTTTCCTTTTTGAGTAAAAAAATAATGCAGAAGATGGGACTTGAACCCACACGATATTGCTACCACAGGCACCTGAAGCCTGCGCGTCTGCCAATTCCGCCACTTCTGCATTTCTTATTTATCAATCGCTCTCTCGCGACTGCTCATTTATAATAACCGATGTATGGATAAAAGTCAATAGCTTTTTTGAAATTTTTTTAATTTTTTTTACAGTATCCTCAAAACGCACAATTTGTTACGTAGAAGTGTAAGCTTCTTCTGATAAACTGCGGAGCAGTTATCCGGTGCAGAGCTGCACAGAGAAGAGGATGATTTAAATTTTATAGAGGTATTTGGATGTGAGAAAGCAGTGAATGCATGTGATTGGATATGCCTGAAATTACAAAAAAGTTTTTGATATCAACTTAATTATTTTTAGTACCTTATAAGGTTGAAAAAAGCACTTTGCTGTGATACAATCTTGAAGATTTAGGAAAAAATAAGTGATAGACACAATATAAAGATAAGAAAGGGAGATTGTATGAAAGCATTTCTGATATTAGAAGATGGCCATGTGTTCAAAGGTACAAGCATTGGTTCAACGAGAGACGTTATCAGCGAAATCGTCTTTAATACTTCCATGACCGGTTATCTGGAAGTAATGACCGACCCTTCCTATGCAGGACAGGCAGTATGTATGACTTATCCCCTCATTGGGAATTACGGAATCTGTTATGATGACCAGGAGTCATCAAAGCCATGGGTGGACGGTTTTATTGTCCGCGAATTATCCCGTGTCCCAAGTAATTTCAGAAGCGTGGATACGATTCAGCATTTCTTAACAAAGCATGATATTCCAGGTATTGCCGGAATTGATACCAGAGCCTTAACGAAAATCCTTCGTGAGAAAGGTACCATGAACGGTATGATCACCGTCAATGAAAATTATGATTTAGATACAATTATCCCCCAGTTAAAAGCATATACAACAGGTAAGGTAGTAGAGAAGGTAACATGCCGCGAGAAAGAGATTTTAAAAGGCGACGGTCCGAAAGTAGCACTTCTTGACCTGGGAGCAAAGAGAAACATTGCACGTTCCCTGAATGAAAGAGGATGTGAGGTTACAATTTATCCGGCACTGACACCTGCGGAAGAGATTCTGGAGGCAAATCCGGATGGCATTATGTTAAGTAACGGCCCTGGAGATCCAAAGGAATGTACTTCTATTATAAAGGAAATAAAAAAATTATATGATTCTGAAGTTCCGATCTTCGCAATCTGTCTTGGACATCAGCTTATGGCTCTTGCAACAGGTGGAGATACCCATAAGATGAAATACGGACACAGAGGCGGAAATCATCCGGTCAAAGACCTTGCAACAGGACGTGTTTACATTTCTTCCCAGAACCATGGCTATGTAGTAGATGCTGAGGGACTTGAAGAGAAAAACATTGCAAAACCTGCATTCGTTAACGTCAATGACGGCACAAACGAAGGTATGGCATACGAAGGAAAGAATATCTTTACTGTACAGTTCCATCCTGAAGCATGCCCGGGACCGCAGGATTCCAGTTACCTGTTTGACAGATTTATGGATATGATGGGAGGAAATAAATAATGCCAAGAAATAAAGACATTAAAAAAGTACTTGTAATTGGTTCCGGCCCGATTATCATCGGCCAGGCAGCAGAGTTTGACTATGCAGGAACACAGGCATGCCGTTCCCTGAAAGAAGAAGGCATTGAGGTTGTTCTTCTTAACTCCAACCCTGCAACCATCATGACAGATAAAGATATCGCTGACAGAGTTTATATCGAGCCTCTGACAGTAGAAGTAGTAGAACAGCTTATCCTGAAAGAGAAACCGGACAGCGTCCTTCCTACACTGGGCGGCCAGGCGGGATTAAACCTTGCCATGGAGCTGGATGAGAAAGGTTTCCTCAAAGAACACAATATAAGACTGATCGGTACAACTGCCCAGACAATCAAGAAAGCGGAGGACCGTCAGGAATTTAAAGATACCATGGAGAAGATCGGTGAGCCGATCGCAGCATCCAAGGTTGTTACAACAGTAGAAGATGGTCTTGCATTTACAAACACCATTGGTTATCCGGTAGTTCTCCGTCCTGCTTACACACTCGGTGGAAGCGGCGGCGGTATCGCTCATAATGAATATGAACTTCGTGAAATCCTGGAGAATGGTCTTCGTCTTTCACGTGTAGGTGAAGTTCTGGTAGAGCGCTGCATCGCAGGATGGAAAGAGATTGAATATGAAGTAATGCGTGACAGCGCAGGAAACTGCATCACAGTCTGCAACATGGAGAACATTGATCCGGTTGGTGTCCACACAGGTGACTCTATCGTAGTTGCTCCATCTCAGACACTGGGAGATAAAGAATATCAGATGCTCCGTACTTCAGCCCTGAACATCATCACAGAACTTGGAATCACAGGCGGATGTAATGTTCAGTACGCTCTGAAACCGGACAGCTTTGAATACTGTGTAATCGAGGTAAACCCGCGTGTAAGCCGTTCCTCTGCACTTGCAAGTAAGGCAACTGGTTACCCGATCGCAAAGGTTGCAGCAAAGATTGCCCTGGGTTACACACTGGATGAGATTCCGAATGCGATCACAGGAAAAACATATGCAAGTTTCGAGCCAATGCTTGACTACTGCGTAGTTAAGATCCCGAGACTTCCATTTGATAAATTTATCACTGCAAAGAGAACCCTTACTACTCAGATGAAGGCAACAGGTGAGGTTATGAGTATCTGCCATAACTTCGAAGGTGCCCTGATGAAAGCCATCCGTTCTCTTGAACAGCACGTAGACAGCTTGATGTCCTATGATTTCACACAGCTTACAGACGAGGAACTCCTTGCAGAGCTGGAAATCGTAGATGACCGCAGAATCTGGAAGATTGCAGAAGCAATCCGCCGTGGTATGCCGCAGTCCATGCTTCATGACATCACGCAGATTGATATCTGGTTCATCGATAAGATTGCAATCCTTGTAGGCATGGAAAATGCTCTTAAGACCAGAAAGCTCACAAAAGAGCTTCTCCTTGAAGCAAAACGCATGGAATTCCCGGACTACATCGTTGCACGTCTGACAGGCAAAACAGAAGAAGAGATCAAAGCTCTCCGCAAAGAATATCAGATCAAAGCGGCATATAAGATGGTTGATACCTGTGCTGCAGAGTTTGCGGCAGCAACACCATATTACTATTCTGTATACGGTGATGAAGGTACAGAGAATGAAGCAGTAGCAACACCGGATAAAAAGAAAATCCTGGTACTTGGTTCCGGTCCGATCCGTATCGGCCAGGGTATTGAGTTCGACTTCTGTTCCGTACACTGTACATGGGCATTTGCAAAAGAAGGCTATGAGACCATCATCATCAACAACAACCCGGAAACAGTAAGTACAGACTTTGATATTGCAGATAAACTGTATTTTGAGCCTCTGACACCGGAAGATGTTGAGAATGTAGTAAATATCGAGAAACCGGACGGAGCAGTTGTACAGTTCGGTGGTCAGACAGCTATCAAATTAACAGAAGCACTGACAAAGATGGGCGTTAAGATCCTCGGAACATCTGCGGAGAACGTAGATGCAGCAGAGGACCGTGAGCTCTTTGATGAGATTCTTGAAAAATGCGAGATTCCGAGACCAAAGGGACAGACCGTATTTACTGCTGAGGAAGCTAAGAAAGCAGCAAATGAGCTGGGTTATCCTGTTCTGGTTCGTCCTTCCTATGTACTTGGTGGTCAGGGCATGAGAATCGCTGTAAGCGATGAGGACGTAGAAGAGTATATCGGTGTGATCAACCAGATCGCACAGGAGCACCCGATCCTTGTTGATAAATACCTGATGGGTAAGGAAATCGAAGTAGATGCTGTATGCGATGGCGAGGATATCCTGATTCCTGGTATCATGGAACATATCGAGCGTGCCGGAATCCACTCCGGTGACAGTATCTCCGTATACCCGGCTAAGACCATCAGCGAGAAAGCAAAAGAGACAATTGCAGAATACACCAGACGTCTTGCAAGAGCACTGCATGTTATCGGTATGATCAACATCCAGTTCATTGTTCTTGGAGATGATGTATATGTGATCGAGGTTAATCCTCGTTCCAGCCGTACTGTACCGTACATCAGCAAGGTAACAGGAATTCCGATCGTTCCTCTTGCAACGAAGGTAATCCTTGGATACAAGCTGAAAGACATGGGCTATGAACCGGGACTTCAGCCGGAAGCAAAACACTATGCGATCAAGATGCCTGTATTCTCATTTGAGAAGATCCGCGGCGCTGATATCAGTCTTGGACCGGAAATGAAGTCAACAGGTGAGTGCCTTGGTATTGCTGAGACATTCAATGAAGCGCTTTACAAAGCATTTATCGGAGCAGGTATCCGTCTTCCGAAACATAAAAACATGATCATCACTGTTAAAGACGAAGACAAACAGGATATCATCCCGATCGCAAGAAGATTTGAAGCGCTTGGATACAGAATCTATGCTACACTGGGAACTGCAAAAGTCCTCAAAGAAAACGGAATCAAAGTTATCCGTACAAATAAGCTGGAGCAGCCTGCACCGAACCTTATGGATCTTATCCTTGGTCATAAGATTGACGTTGTCATCGATACTCCGCCACAGGGCGTAGAGCATCAGAAAGATGGTTTCGTCATCAGACGTAACGCCATCGAGACAGGTGTCAATGTCCTTACTTCTCTGGATACAGCAGAAGCACTGGCAACCAGCCTTGAGAATACAGACCTGAACAATTTATCTCTTATTGATATTGCTACGATTGCAAGAAGATAAAGAACTGATAAATAATATGAAATGATGAAAAGCAGCCGTAATTTTCTCTGTCGGAGAAAAGGCGGCTGTTTTTATCTTATAGAATCAGCAGGAAAAATACAGATTACAGTTGTATCAGTGGCATGGTGTGATATATAATCATATGAGTATTTACAGTGAGTCAGATATATGTGGGTCTTTTGCATTACTTATTATCTGGCAGAAACCTGTCTGATCCGGTTGAAAATCGTTGTAAATAAGAATAACAACAAAAAAGAAAACAGGAAGGGAAAGATTATGGATTTTATTGAACTGTTAAAGGTCATTTTCCTTGGGATTGTAGAGGGAATTACAGAATGGCTCCCGATCAGCAGTACCGGACATATGATCCTGGTGGATGAGTTTCTGAAACTGAATGTGACAGAGGATTTTAAGAATCTGTTTTTCGTAGTGATCCAGCTTGGTGCGATCCTCGCGGTTGTAGTTCTCTACTGGAACAAATTGTGGCCGTTTTATATCAGACCAATTTCAAAGAAACAGCAGGCAGTGCTTAACAGGCATGGTGCAGTGCCCAGAGGAATTCTGGCTTTTGTGGAGAAGTTCTGTGATAAAGAGAAATGGGTACTCTGGTTTAAAATTATAGTAGCCTGTATACCGACGATTGTTATCGCACTTCCGTTTAATGATGTCATTGAAGAGAAATTTAATAACTATGTAGTAGTTGCCATTGCACTGATCGTATATGGTATCCTCTTTATTGTCATTGAGAATTATAACAAGAGAAGAAGACCAACCTGTACAAATCTGGAAAATCTGTCATTTAAGACTGCACTCATCATCGGTCTGTTCCAGGTACTCTCTGTAGTTCCGGGTACATCCCGTTCAGGTTCCACCATTATCGGTGGTATCCTTGCAGGAACCTCCCGTACAGTAGCAGCAGAATTTACCTTCTTCCTGGGAATCCCGGTCATGTTCGGAGCCAGTCTTCTGAAAATTCTGAAATTCGGTTTCTCTTTCACAGGGACAGAGGCGCTGATCCTGATCGTGGGAATGGTAGTGGCATTTGTAGTTTCCATTATTGCGATCAAATTCCTGATGGGATACATAAAGAAACATGACTTTAAGGCATTCGGATGGTACAGAATCGCACTTGGTATTCTGGTGCTTGGATACTTTATCGGAAAAACACTTCTTGGTTGTAAATAATGTATAAGAAAAGCCCTGCTGTATAAGCGGCATGTACGTCATAAGCGTATATCCCGGACAGCAGGGCTTTTTATTATGTTACAGGTTTCTTATATGCAGATCATTTCGCCGGTATAAGAGGTATCATAACCTGTCAGATGATGAATCTCAGTTTTGAAATCTTCAGACTGTACAATTTCCACAAGAGCAGAGAACCCCGGCTTTCTCACAGATTCCGCAGGAATTGCCAGATACATCTGCATATCAGTCACAGGGACGAAATCAAGTCCCGGAAAGTAACGTGCGATCATTTCTTCTCCAAAAGCAACATTCGCTCTGTGCTCAAAAACAGCAGATGCAGATGACATATCAGAGACAGCTTCATTTCTGTATCCGCTGATTTTTTCAGAAGAGATTCCCCGTTCTTTTAACAGACGGTCCAGATAAACCCTGCGGGCACTTCCCTTTTCACGATTCATAAAAACAACTTTCGGATCCGTCAGATCCTCCACAGAAGAAATCTTTTCGGGATTTCCGGCCTGTACATAGAAGCCGACAGAGTATTTATATAAAGAAAGAAGTATCAGCGGGATTCCGGGAACCAGGTGACGGATATCATCTATATCCAGACTGGTAGCAGCGATATGAGCTTTTTCGAAATACAGGGAATAAAGTCCGTTATAGTCATTCATATGAGACTGCAGGACAGGAAGTCCATCAGGATGAGCGGACATTTTGCCGAGAAGAAGCTCCAGGGCAGCAGAAGTCTGGCCGCCTAAAATGATACCACTGGAATGAAGCAGATAATCTCTCTTCAGCAGAGAACTCTCAGGTTCAAAATTAACAGAAGTGTATGGAATATCCTGCCCGCTTCCGGAATTGCCGGAACTGCTTCTGTTAAGATACTGTGTCAACTGCTCTTCGCTGACCCTGAGTTGTTTTCCGATTTTGGAAGATTCCAGCTCACCGCGCTTGATAAGTTCATAGACCGTCGTCTTTTTGATCTTCAGACGGTCTGCGACCTCCTGAGCTGTGTAAAGTTTATTCATCAATACCTACCATGACATTAGTAGCCTTGATTACTGCATAAGCATCAGAACCTACTTTCAGGTTTAATTCTTCAACTGCTGCACAGGAGATGGTTGCTGTGATAATGTTTCCACCGCCGATATCAATAGAAACGATGGAGTTTACAGCTCCGTTATTGATACTTACTACTTTCCCTTTTAACTGATTGCGTGCACTTAATTTCATGATAATTACCTCACTGTTTATTATTTTTTCTATAGATATATCGTTACTGTTCACACTCCACTATTCCGCGAGGTGTTTTGGCATGGATATGCCAAAATCCCGAGACATACAAGCCAAAATTCCATTGCCACAGGCAATCTGGAATGAATTTTGGCTGCGTTACTGAGAACGGAGTGAACAGTAACGATTTATCTGATACCCGATCAAAGGCCGGAAAGTTTTTTTTGCCGGTAAAAATAAGGCTTTCAATCTGCTATCATTTACATGATAACATATACAAATAAAATTGACAAGAATACAAAAGTTTTGTACAATATATACAAAAGGAGACAAAACTGAATAAAACAAAACGAAACTAAATGAAAGGCGGTAAAAATATGAGAAAGAAATTAATTGCAGCAATGATGGCAGGAGTACTGAGTGCAGGAATGTTCAGCACAGGAGTTTTCGCAGCAGATACAGACTTAAAAGGTGAAGTCAACACATTCATCGCAGCAAGCTTAAGCAATGCAATGGAAGAAATCCAGAAAGATTTCAATGAGACATATCCTGATGTTGAAATCCTCTACAATGCAGACAGCTCAGGCACATTACAGACACAGATCGAAGAAGGCGCACGCTGCGATATCTTCTTCTCAGCAGCTGACAAGCAGATGGACGCTCTGGTAGACGAAGATCTGGCTAAGAAAGATACTGTAGAAGATATCCTTGAGAACAAAGTCGTTCTGATCAAACCTAAGGATGGAGAAACAAAAGTTACAGGATTCGAGAACATCACAGATGCAGCCAACATCGCACTTGCAGGTGACAGCGTTCCTGTTGGACAGTATTCCAGAGAAATTTTCGACAATCTTGGAATTACAGATGAAGTAAATAGGATGGAAATCAATGAAGGTAAAAATGTATCTGAAGTTCTTGCTGCAGTAAGTGAAGGGAGTAATGAGATCGGTATCGTTTATGCTACAGATGCAGCTTCCGTTGCAGATAAAGTAGACATTATCGCAGAAGCTCCGGCAGATGCATTGAAGACGCCTGTTCGCTATCCGGTAGGCCTTATCGAAGACAAAGAGGCATCTGAAGATGATACAGCAGCTGCAGAAACATTCCTTGAGTACATCAAATCTGATGACGCTATGAAAGTGTTTGAGAAATATGGCTTTACAGCATACAAAGCAGATGATATTTCCGAAACAGATGATAAAGATGCAGAAACAACAGAAGAAACAGATGACACAGAAACAAATGCTGAGACAGAGACAACAGAGGAAGCTAAATAAGAATGAGTGAATTTCTGGTAGAAATAAACTGGAGTCCTTTATGGATTTCACTGAAAACAGGTTTCGCGGCTACTGTGATCGCGTTCTTTCTGGGGATATTCTTTGCGAGACTGGTAATGAAGATGAAACCTGTTTCCAGAGACATACTGGATGGTATCCTGACCATGCCTCTGGTACTTCCCCCGACAGTGGCAGGTTTCATTCTGCTTCTGCTGTTCAGTCTGAGACGTCCGTTCGGGGCATTTCTTCTGGATAATTTTGACATTAAGATCGTACAGACCTGGAAGGGCTGCGTGATCGCAGCATCTGTAATTGCGTTTCCACTGATGTATCGAAATGCACGCGCTGCATTTGAACAGGTGGATGTGAATCTGATCGCAGCAGGCAAGACACTTGGCATGAGTGACAGAAGAATCTTCTGGACAGTTGTCATGCCGACAGCAGGACCCGGAATCGCATCCGGTACAGTCCTTGCCTTTGCCAGAGCAATCGGAGAATACGGTGCTACATCCATGCTCGCAGGAAACATTCTTGGCAAGACCAGAACCGTTTCCGTTGCCATTGCTTCGGAGACTGCGGCAGGAAATTATGGCATGGCCGGTTTCTGGGTAGTTGTGATCTTGATCATTTCATTTGTGATCGTTGCGGCGATCAATATCGTTTCCGGTAAGGGAATGAAGATGGGCAGGTGGATGTAATGGCAGTCAGTGTGGATATTGAGAAGAAACTTCATGGCTTCACTCTGAAAGTAAAGCTGGAGAGCGATGGTTCTCCAATGGGGATCCTTGGAGCATCCGGAAGCGGAAAAAGTATGACTCTGCGCTGTATTGCAGGAATCCAGACACCGGACTCAGGAAGAATTGTTGTAAATGATAAAGTTCTTTTTGATTCAGAAAAGAAAATCAATCTTAAACCGCAGGAGAGGAAAGTCGGCTATCTTTTTCAGAACTATGCACTTTTTCCTACCATGACTGTAGAGAAGAATATCGCATGCGGATACAGAGGGGATAAGAAACATCTTAAGGCAAAAGTGGCAGATTACATAGAGCGCTATCAGCTTAACGGGCTGGAGAAACGTTATCCGGGACAGCTTTCCGGAGGCCAGCAGCAGCGTGTCGCACTGGCACGAATGATGATCGGAGAACCGGAAGTCATCCTTCTGGATGAACCGTTCTCAGCACTGGATGGATATCTGAAAGATATCATGCAGCGTGATATGCAGAACTTTCTTAATGAGTACACAGGTGATATGATTCTGGTCACTCACAGCCGTGATGAGGCTTACAAGTTCTGCGGACATCTGGCAATTCTGGACAGCGGTCAGGCACTTACTACAGGAGAAACCAAGAAACTCTTTGAACGACCCGGTATTCTGCAGGCAGCCAGACTGACAGGGTGTAAAAATTTCTCAACTGTACAGAAAATGGGAAAACACAGTATTTATGCAGTGGACTGGGATCTGATGCTGCAGACCAAAGATATGGTGCCGGATGATGTTACGCATGTGGGAATCCGCGGTCACTGGATGAAAGGTGCATCTGAAGGCGGAGAGAACCATATGGAAGTGGAAGTTATGGAATATATTGAAACGACCTTTGAACATCAGTATTTACTGAAGAACAAGAAAGGCGGAGACTGTCAGCCGGTCTGGTGGATGTGTCCGAAAGGAGACTTCGAAGAAGATCCGCAGGCAAAAGTTCCGAAATATATCCATTTTCCGGAAGAGCATCTGATGCTGCTGAAAGAAGCGAAATAGAATATATAAGAAATAATAAAAAGCGTTGTATTTTCAACAGAGATTTCTGGTGAAGATATAACGCTTTTTTAACCGAATCAAGTAAGTCCCTGCGGAGCAGTTATTCGGTGTAGAATCGCGTAGCCACGTAGCTGTAAGAGTCTGCCGGTTTGATCACGCAGATGGATGTTATCAAATTGTCTGAGAAATCTATGACGGATGATTCTTAGAATATTTTATGTAGTCCACAACCATCATCGCCAGTTTAAATGTTAATGCATCTTCAAACGCGCGGATATCCAGTCCGAATTTTCTCTGGAGTTTTTCGAAACGGTACACCAGAGTATTTCTGTGTACATAAAGCTGTCTGGAGGTCTCGGAGAGATTCAGGTTATTTTCAAAGAAGGTACGGATGGTGATCAGGGTTTCTTCGTCAATAGAATCCAGAGTTTCCTCTTTGAAGATCTCGTCGATAAACATTTCACATATGGAAACAGGAAGCTGGTAGATCAGTCTGCCGATTCCAAGCTGGTTATATCCGAATACATTTTTATCTGCGTAGAAAATCTTGCCTACTTCAAGGGCTGTATGTGCTTCCTTGTATGCGTCTGGAAGCCTGGAAATATCCTCTGCCAGATTACTGTATGCAACCCATGCGGAAGTCATTGCTTCTGTATTTAACATATCTACAAGCATATATGCAATTGATTCCAGATCCTCATAAGTTTCTGTAGACTGTAATTCTCTGATGATGATAATCCCTGTATCATCAATAGCTGTGATGAAATCTCTGGTACGGGCAGAGAAAATATTCCGGATCGTAGCGAGAGCGTTCTCATCCTTGGTCTGTTTGGTTTCCACAAGAAATACGGCACGCTGAACAGAAGTTGCAATGTGCAGTTTCTTGGCGCGGTTAAAGGCATCTACATCGGAATAACTACCAAGGAGAAGATTCTGCATAAAGGTATTCTTGTCGCTTTTCTCTGCATAGGCAGCCAGGAGACTCTGTACCTGGCATACGGCTAGCTCTCCGATGGTAGCAGTACTTTCTGCTTTTCCCCATACGATCAGAATATAGGAGATGGAATGGTTCTCCATGATCTTATACAGGCAGCAGCTTGTATTGGAAACACACAGGGCACTGCTTTGGCGAAATTCTTCCAGTTTTGATTCTGCAGGAAGTTTTTTATCGCAGGTAGAGAGAAAGATATGGTTATCAGAATCCAGCAGACAGAAATCAAGCTGGCTGATATTCTTCCAGTCTGTCAGGCATTTCTGTAAAATCTGTTGTATTTTCATTAGGTCAATCCTTTCTTTTGGGGTATGAGTCAGCTTATAGCAATCCTTGCAAATTGTCTGATCGAAGTAATCAGGCAGCCAATTCTATATTATAACATAAAAACCCGGGGAAAACTCCCCGGGTTTATTAAAGATTCCTGAAAATTAGTTGCAGATTGTAAGTTCTGTTTCTTTATCAAAGAAATGAGATTTTTCCATATCGAATGCGAATTTGATCGGATCACCGGTCTTTGCTGTTGTACGAGGATCAACTCGTGCTGTAACCTGAGTTCCGTTTACGTCGAAGTATAAGAATACTTCAGCTCCGAGAAGCTCGTAAACTTTAACTACGGATGTCATCGGTGCGCTTGGAGAAGCTTCGATGAACATCTGGGAATCATGGATATCTTCCGGACGGATACCGAGAACAACTGTTTTACCTACATAGCCGCCATCTTTAAGAGCTTTTGCTTTAGCAGCCGGGATAGCCAGTTCATGCTCGCCAACTTTAGCGATAAGGTTGCCGCCTTTTTCGGAGATAACAGCGTCAAGGAAGTTCATCTGCGGAGATCCCATGAATCCTGCAACGAATAAGTTACCTGGTTTCTGATACAGGTTCTGTGGTGTATCTACCTGCTGAACAACACCGTCTTTCATAACAACGATTCTGGTACCAAGAGTCATAGCCTCTGTCTGGTCATGTGTTACATAGATGATTGTAGCACCCAGTCTCTGATGGATCTTGGAAATCTCGATACGCATCTGTACACGAAGTTTAGCATCCAGGTTGGAAAGAGGCTCATCCATAAGGAATACCTTAGGATTACGTACGATAGCACGTCCCATAGCAACACGCTGTCTCTGACCACCGGAAAGAGCCTTCGGTTTACGATCAAGAAGTTTCTCAAGGTCAAGGATTCTTGCAGCTTCACGAACTGCTTTATCAATCTGATCTTTCGGAACTTTACGAAGTTTAAGTCCGAATGCCATGTTATCATATACTGTCATATGAGGATACAGAGCGTAGTTCTGGAATACCATTGCGATATCACGGTCTTTAGGCTCTACATCGTTCATAACTTTGTCACCGATTTTTAATGTACCGCCGGAAATTTCTTCCAGACCGGCAACCATACGAAGTGTAGTAGATTTACCACATCCTGAAGGTCCTACGAAAATGATGAATTCTTTATCTTCGATTTCCAGATTGAAATCTTTAACTGCCTGGAAACCATTTGGGTAAGTTTTGTTAATGTGCTGTAATGATAAGCTTGCCATGATTATTATTCCTCCAAAATTATTTCATAGTGTTTTTGCTGATTGATTACTCGTTTTTTCATCTGTAGACAGTATAGCGAAAAGGAGGGGGGATGGCTAGGGAAGAATCGTACAAAGATTTTTTTTGTTTCTTGTCATTCTGACGAAAAGCCGGAATCAGTATTCGGGGATTCCGTCAAACTGTCAAAAGGCATGAGAAAAACGCAGGACAAAATGACGAAATTCTGTCTGCGTTTTTCAAAATTGGAACTATAGCAGTCCTGGTAAACATAGTTCTTTTTACCACCTGTTACACAAAGTGTATACAAGATTATGGTTTGACTGAATCAAGTCAAAAATCTCTGACAATATGAAGGAACGGATGGGAGAATACGGATATCGGGCTAAAATTACAGGTGGATCAGAGAAAGCAAATCATCAGGAAGCATTTTGCGCAAATTCTGTGTTGACCAGTTCTGCATACGGTGTACGTTCCTTCAGTTCTCCTGCGTCTTCCAGGATATCCTGCAGTAGTTCAAATCCATCCTGCCCGAACACCAGATTTTCTTTCCAGGTATCCTGATCGTAATAACGTTTTACGATGGCTGTGATGGTATCCAGATCTGTTTCAGGGAACTGAGGCTCGATGATTTCTGCAATTTCTTCAGGAGTGTGGCTCTGGACAAAATCCATACCTTTTTGCAGAGCATCAGTAAATTTTTGCATGATATCAGGATTTTTTTCCATATAGCTGGTTCTGGCACTGTAGGAGGTGTATGGTACGTAGCCGGAGTCAACGCCCAGGGATGCCACAACATACCCGGCACCTTGCTTTTCAAGAGCAGTAGCAGACGGCTCAAATTCTACGGTGAAATCGGCTGAATCATCTCCGGTAAAGGCAGCAGCAGTAGCGCCGAAGTCAATGCTCTGGTCAATAGACAGATCTTTCTCAGGGTCAAGACCATTCTTTTTCAGGATATACTCAAATACCATTTCCGGCATGCCACCTTTGCGGCCGCCAAGAACTTTCCTGCCCTTCAGATCTTCCCATTTAAAATCCGGCATTTCTTCTCTTGCCACAAGGAAATTTCCGGCTCGCTGGGTAAGCTGCGCAAAATTCACAACAGGATCAGTAGCTCCTTCCTGATAGGCATAGATAGATGCTTCTGCTCCCATAAATCCGATATCTGCCTCACCGGAAATCAGAGCAGTCAGAACTTTATCCGCACCGAATCCAGTTATCAATGTCAGATCCAGACCTTCTTCCGAAAAATATCCCTCTTCGATTGCCACATACTGTGGCGCATAGAAGATTGAGTGTGCGACTTCATTCAACGTAACTTTCGTAAGTTTTTCCTCTCCCCCATCCTTCTCTGCAGCAAAAGCTGTCATCGGCAGCGCAGTCACCGCCAGAATAACTGCTGCCGCTAGTGAAATCCATTTTTTATTTTTCATGCAGATACTCCTTTTGAGACTTCTGCTGTTAGGATATTCCCTCAACTCAAAAATGGTGCATTTTTTCTTGATAATTCATTTATATATTTCTAAAAGTAAAATATAATTGACTTTTATACAAATAAATGATATCTTATAGTCATCAGGGAGGTGAAGCAAGCTTGCCAAAGAATATTGCTATCAAAGTAGCACGAGCACAAAAGGATATGACGCAGAAGGCATTGGCGGAGGCTGCCGGTATTTCGCGGCAGACTATGAATGCAATCGAAAAGGGTGAATACAATCCAACAATCAAGCTATGCCGAAGAATCTGCCGTATCTTGGATAAGAGTCTGGATGATTTATTTTGGGAGGATGACGAGGATGAAGAAAACGAAAAGTAATCTGGATGAATTACAGGAACTGAAACTTCTGAAGATTGAGCACAATGGATGCTGGCTGGCTTTCTGGGGATTGCTGGCTGTAATACTGACCCAGATAGCCATAGGAAATGACAGCAAACAGGATCTTTCCGGAGAATGGATCGTATTTATGTGCCTTGCTTTATATCTTACAGTAGGATGCATAAGAAACGGAATCTGGGACAGAAAGCTGAAACCAAATTTTAAGAACAATATCATGGCCAGTAGCATCGCCGCAGTTGTTATGGGGATTTTGTGGTTTATCATTTCTTATCGGAATTATCACAAACTCGTCGGTTCCATTGCAACTGGAGTTATTATGTTTTTTTCTATAGAGATTTTATGTTTCCTTGCATTAACGCTTACTTCTAAAATTTATAAAAAAAGACTGAAAAAGCTTGAAGATGATTCTGAGGATGAATGATGATACCTGGGGAAAAGCCAGAGGGGACTGTATTTGAGCCATCAAACACCGTCCCCCTTGGTCCTTGGTCAATGTATAAAAATGTCCTTGCCGAATATAATTTAAAACAAAGATGATTTCTGATTGACTTTCTTAGTTATATCAGTTATATTATCTTTAGTGATCAGATTGCAGAAACTTGAGAAGCCTGCGATCGGGGGAGGGTGCCGAGGCCCCTCTCCTTTTTCTTTATCTGGAACATTTTGCAGCGAGGTACATATGAGCAAACCGTTTATTACATATACCGCACAAGTTGAAAAACTGAAAAATGAAAAAAATCTAGTTATTACAGATGATGATTTTGCGGTAGAATCCCTGCAGAATATCAGTTATTATGCATTAATTGGTGGATATAAACATCCTTTTATTGATATTCATACCCGCAAATACATTAATGAAGCGTGTTTTGAAGATATAGTTGCTCTTTATGAATTTGATGAAGAGTTACGTGGGATTTTCTTTAAGTATTTATGCCGCGTGGAAAGAAAAATGCGTTCGTCCATTTCTTATCACTTCTGTAAAAAACATGGAGAACGTCAAGAAGAATATCTCAACTCCAATAATTACGGCAATATTCCCAAAAATAAAAATGGAATTACCAAATTAATCAAAATGCTAGATATGATGGCAAACAAAAACAAGGATCACGAATATCTTGTTTACCAGCGTAACAAATATCATAATATTCCGTTATGGGTGATTATGAATACCCTTACTTTTGGTCAGATATCAAAAATGTTTGAATTCTTACCTCAAAATATGCAGGGAGCAATTTGCCAGGATTTTGGAAATGTCAAGAAAAATGAAATGATAAAATATTTAAAGGTATTAACGCTGTACCGAAATGTATGTGCTCATAACGAAAGGTTGTTTTCCTATCATACATATATTGACATTCCAGATACATTGTTACATAAAAAATTAGGCATTTCTAAAAACGGTTCAAAATATATATATGGAAAAAATGACTTGTTTAGTGTAGTCATTACTTTTCGTTATCTACTTCCAAAGACTGATTTTTTACTGTTTAAAAAGCAATTATTGCATATTTTTGACCGATATGAAAAGCGGAATTCAAATTTGAAGTTGAATGATCTTTTTGAATATATGGGGTTTCCGATTAACTGGAAAGAGATAACAAAATTTCGCAAAATATAAGTGGAGATACATCAATGGTATCTCCACACTTGTTTAATTTGTCAAAGCGATAATTGTTTTTGCTAATGTTTCAAAGGTAACACTAAAATCATCTCTATTACGTTTCATATTTTCCCAGACACTCCCCGTCTTTTCAACTTGTTCTTGCGTCAACTCAAAAACAGGTGTATTGTTCATTTGTGATTGAGCAATTAGACTATTAAAATCTGCAATATTTATTAAATTGTAATTAGTTCTTTTTTGAATAAGCATTCCATTTTCATCCAATATAGGAACTAATTTTTCTGCAACAATTTTATTAATATCGTCAATCCATTCTGAAAATGCTTTTACCGGCGAGCCATTTCGCGGGCGGTATCGCTGTTGTATAGTACCTAGAAATTTAGGTACAGTATCATTCATCTTGTAAATTGCGTTTTTAAAAACCTCTGCTTTTCGCAAATTATCATAAGTAGAACACCATTTAGGAAACACTTTAATAAGTGATTCTATGGCCATATAGCAAAAATAATCTGGGGCACATGGAATAATAAAAAAATCACTTCCCATCAAAATGTTGGCATTTGTGGCAGATATGCTTGGACTCATGTCAAGTAAAACAAAATCCAAATGATATTTTTCACTAGTCATAGTGATTAATTGTCTTAATGCACCAGGAACATTTTGCAACACAACTAAAGATCCTGTCATATTTTCAGCAATATTGTATGTTGCGTCATATTCAGAAAACTCTATATGTCCAGGAAGTAAAAATAGATTTTCGTTGTGTTCAAATTCATAACAAGTTGTCGCTTCAAGCGGTCGCATTTCATTATTGAGAACCGGTGATAGTGCTGATTTTATATTATAATTATTTGCTTCATAAAACTGTGTTAGCTTATTTTCCTTATCGGCATTTAAACATAATCCTGTAAGGTTACATTGGGGATCAGTATCTATCATCAATGTTTTATATCCCAGTTCGGCTAATTTCCAGCCCAAATGAAAAGTAGTAGTGGTTTTACTAACCCCACCTTTGTTATTAAATAATGCAATTATTTTTGCCATAAAATGGTTTCCTCCTAATGTAAAGATATATTTATTATAAATCAATATCCTCATAATCAAAAGAGACATTTTATTTAAGAAATGCACTATTCAACCCGTCTACCCAATTACACAAAATCACAATCGTCTCATAATTTACATTGATGTATGTACACCACCTTTGCGGCCGCCAAGGACTTTCTTGCCTTTCAGATCTTCCCATTTAAAATCCGGCATTTCTTCTCTTGCTACAAGGAAATTTCCTGCCCGCTGGGTAAGCTGTGCAAAGTTTACAACAGGATCGGTAGCTCCTTCCTGATAGGCATAGATAGATGCTTCTGCTCCCATAAATCCGATATCTGCCTCACCGGATATTACAGCCGTCATTGTCTTATCTGCTCCAAAGCCAGTTATAAGCGTCATATCAAGCCCCTCATTTTTAAAATATCCTTTTTCGATTGCCACATACTGCGGAGCATAGAAAATAGAATGTGCTACTTCGGTGAACCTCACATGACTGAAGTCACGTGCTTCCAGACGCTTTAGGCGTCAGAATGAATATCGGCGGATACGCCTGTAACTTAGGTGCGCAGTTATGCGTATTTCCCATGCCGGATATGGCTGGTTCCCACATTACAGGTAGTCCGCTGTATATCTGCCTGTATCTATGCTGCTTTTAAACGTTCCATTTCTGAATGGAGTTTCCTCAGATCTGCATAAACACATGAGGTTCTACG